>OJJK01000058.1_pt1 | contig 116292 bp, 82 predicted proteins | sample 1596271 | NCBI WGS metagenome assembly OJJK01 (sample SAMEA4350142, study PRJEB24818) | metagenome | biome: human; feature: gut; material: faeces | place: Denmark | collected 2013-09 | reverse complement strand
ATATAACTCTGTGTTTTTTTGTGTCTCTGTGTTCTTTTTTGTTTCTTTGCATTTCAATTTACTAAATCTAAAATAAAGAAAGTAATATGGATGATTTTAGAAAATACGCTACCAAGCATTTAGGAATGAATAGTTTGGTGTTGGACGATGTGATTAAATCACAAGCCGGGTATTTAAATCCTTATATCCTGGAAGAGCGTCAGCTTAATGTAACACAGTTGGACGTTTTCTCCCGCTTGATGATGGATCGCATCATTTTCCTTGGTACGCAAGTTGACGATTATACCGCCAATACTTTACAGGCGCAGTTACTTTATCTGGACTCGGTAGATCCGGGTAAAGATATCTCTATTTATATCAATTCACCGGGTGGTTCTGTATATGCAGGATTGGGTATTTATGATACAATGCAGTTTATTACAAGTGACGTAGCAACTATCTGTACCGGTATGGCGGCAAGTATGGCTGCAGTGTTGCTGGTGGCAGGTGCTGAGGGTAAGCGTTCGGCACTGACTCATTCGCGTGTAATGATACATCAGCCGATGGGCGGTGCGCAGGGGCAGGCTTCAGATATTGAAATCACAGCCCGTGAAATACAAAAACTGAAGAAAGAACTGTATACTATCATTGCTGATCACTCTCATACTCCTTTTGATAAAGTTTGGGCAGACTCTGACCGTGACTACTGGATGACGGCACAGGAAGCCAAAGAGTATGGTATGGTAGATGAAGTGTTGATTAAAAAATAAATATGGCAGACTCAAAAAGAAACAAAGGAAGGTGTAGTTTTTGTGGGCGTATGGAAGATGAAGTCGGATTCCTGATAACAGGAATGAACGGTTTCATCTGTGATAGTTGTGCTACTCAGGCCTATGAGATTACTCAGGAGGCATTGGGTGGAGCAAAAAGAGGTGGCGCTGCAACAAAACTGAACCTGAGAGAACTTCCGAAACCTTTAGAAATAAAAGAATTCCTTGATCAATATGTCATTGGACAGGACGATGCCAAGCGTTTCCTTTCCGTGTCGGTATACAATCACTATAAGCGCCTGTTGCAAAAGGACGGCGGTGATGATGTGGAAATTGAAAAGTCCAACATTATTATGGTAGGAAGTACTGGTACGGGAAAGACCCTGCTGGCGCGTACTATTGCCAAACTGCTTCATGTTCCTTTTACGATTGTGGATGCCACGGTGCTTACCGAGGCAGGATACGTAGGTGAGGATATTGAAAGTATTCTGACTCGCCTGCTGCAGGTGGCAGATTATAATGTTCCCGAAGCAGAACAAGGCATTGTGTTCATTGATGAAATTGATAAAATAGCCCGTAAGGGTGATAATCCTTCCATCACTCGTGATGTGAGTGGAGAAGGTGTACAGCAAGGTTTACTGAAATTGTTGGAAGGCTCAGTGGTGAACGTACCGCCTCAGGGTGGACGTAAACACCCCGACCAGAAGATGATTCCGGTGAACACGAAGAATATCCTTTTCATTTGCGGCGGTGCATTCGATGGCATTGAGAAGAAAATAGCTCAACGACTGAATACGCATGTGGTGGGTTATAGTGCAGTGCGTAATACTGCGGTGATCGATAAGAGCAATATGATGCAATATATCGCTCCGCAGGATTTGAAGTCATTCGGTTTGATACCTGAAATCATCGGTCGTCTGCCGGTGTTGACTTATCTTAATCCATTGGACCGTGCTGCTTTGCGCTCCATCCTGACTGAACCCAAGAACTCTATTATCAAACAGTATGTAAAGCTGTTCGAGATGGATAAAGTGGAATTGAAGTTCGAAGATGAGGTTTTTGAATACATAGTCGATAAGGCTGTGGAATACAAATTGGGAGCCCGTGGATTGCGATCTATTGTGGAGACCATAATGATGGATGCTATGTTCGAAATCCCTTCTGAGCACAAAGATACCTTTGTTGTGACGTTGGATTACGCAAAACAACAACTTGAAAAAGCAAACATTGCAAGACTGCAAACTGCTTAAAATCAAATGATAAGGATGTGCAAAACTGACTTTTTTGTTTTTTATTGAAAAATATTCATTGGATTATGCTTGAAAATTAAGAAGTTGTTTATAACTTTGTTAGAGTTCTTATTAAAAAAGAATGGCTAAACGAGATGTTGAACAATCACTCAAAAAACAACCTAATGAATCATGGCAGGGAAGAAGATTAATTTGACAGACCAGCTGAAGAAATACTTCGGATTTGACACGTTTAAAGGGAATCAGGAAGCTATCATACAAAACCTGTTAGCAGGCAACGATACATTCGTGCTGATGCCTACAGGCGGTGGCAAATCATTATGTTACCAGTTACCTTCATTAATGATGGAAGGCACGGGTATTGTGATTTCTCCTCTGATTGCTCTAATGAAGAACCAGGTCGAAGCGATGCGCAACTTCAGTGAAGAAGATGGTATTGCCCATTTTATAAACTCTTCCCTTAATAAAGGCGCGATAGATCAGGTAAAGTCTGATATCCTCAGTGGTAAGACGAAGTTGCTGTATGTGGCTCCTGAATCGCTGACGAAAGAGGAAAACGTGGAGTTTCTGAAGACAGTGAAGATATCCTTCTATGCTGTAGATGAAGCACATTGTATCTCCGAGTGGGGACATGATTTCCGTCCGGAATACCGGCGTATCCGTCCTATTATCAATGAAATCGGAAAAGCTCCGGTGATTGCTTTGACGGCGACTGCTACTCCTAAGGTGCAGCACGATATTCAGAAAAATCTGGGTATGGTGGATGCAGAGGTGTTCAAGTCTTCGTTCAATCGTCCGAACCTCTATTATGAGGTACGTCCCAAGACTAATAATATAGATAGAGATATCATCAAGTTTATCAAGAATAACTCGGAAAAATCAGGTATTATTTATTGCCTGAGCCGGAAGAAAGTAGAGGAACTTGCTGAGATTCTGCAGGCAAACGGCATCAATGCCCGCGCTTACCATGCAGGCATGGATTCTGCAACACGTACGCAAAATCAAGATGACTTCTTGATGGAGAAAATAGATGTGATTGTGGCAACCATTGCTTTCGGTATGGGTATTGATAAGCCCGATGTACGTTATGTCATTCACTATGACATTCCGAAAAGTCTGGAAGGATATTATCAGGAAACAGGACGTGCCGGAAGAGACGGGGGTGAAGGACAGTGCATTACCTTTTATACCAATAAAGACTTGCAGAAACTGGAAAAGTTCATGCAAGGCAAACCTGTAGCAGAACAGGAAATAGGCAAACAGCTTCTGTTGGAAACTGCTGCTTATGCCGAATCTTCTGTATGCCGCCGAAAGACGCTGTTGCATTACTTCGGCGAAGAGTATTTGGAAGAGAACTGTGGAAATTGTGACAACTGTTTAAACCCGAAAAAACAAGTGGAGGCTCAAGAATTATTATGTACCGTGATAGAGGCTATTCTCGCGGTGAAAGAGAATTTTAAAGCAGATTATATTATTGACATTATACAAGGACGCGAAACTACCGAAGTACAAGCGCACCTGCATGAAGATCTGGAAGCTTTCGGTTCTGGCATGGGCGAAGAGGACAAGACATGGAATGCTGTCATTCGTCAAGCGTTGATTGCCGGTTACCTGAGCAAAGATGTGGAAAATTACGGTTTGTTGAAGGTGACGGATGCCGGAAAGAAATTCCTGAAACATCCTAAGTCATTTAAGATAACCGAAGATAATGATTTCGAAGAAGTGGAAGAAGAAGCTCCGGCACGGGGAGGTGGTTCTTGCGCTGTCGATCCGGCTCTTTATTCCATGCTGAAGGATTTGCGCAAGAAGCTCTCTAAGAAGTTGGAAGTGCCGCCATACGTTATATTCCAGGATCCTTCGTTGGAAGCCATGGCTACCATTTATCCGGTGACATTGGACGAACTGCAGAATATTCCTGGCGTAGGAGCCGGTAAGGCGAAACGTTATGGTGAAGAGTTCTGTAAACTCATTAAGCGGCATTGTGAAGAGAATGAGATCGAACGTCCGGAAGATTTACGTGTCCGTACGGTTGCCAATAAGTCAAAACTGAAGGTTTCTATTATTCAGTCTATAGACCGGAAAGTGGCATTGGATGATATCGCTCTTTCCAAAGGTATCGAGTTCAGTGATTTGCTGGACGAAATAGAGGCTATCGTTTATTCCGGTACGAAATTGAATATCGACTACTTCCTGGATGAGATTATGGACGAAGACCATATGCTGGATATCTATGATTATTATAAAGAATCCACCACAGACAAAGTTGATGATGCCCTCGATGAGTTGGGAGATGATTTCACGGAAGAAGAAGTACGTTTGGTTCGCATCAAGTTCATTTCTGAAATGGCGAATTAACCCTTGGCTGTTGGTTTAAAAAAAGAAAAAAATATTGCGTGCAGATATACGGAATGGAATAAAAACCGTATATTTGCACGCAATAAATTTTAAACGCATAGCCCTATGTCATTTATTGCTGATAAGATTGTAATGGATGGATTAACTTATGACGACGTTTTGTTAATCCCCGCTTACTCTGAAGTACTCCCTAAAACTGTCGAACTCTCGACAAAGTTTTCTAAAAACATTGAGTTGAAAATTCCGTTTGTAACGGCCGCTATGGACACGGTTACTGAAGCGAAAATGGCTATTGCCATTGCACGTGAAGGTGGTATCGGCGTTATTCATAAGAATATGTCCATTGAGGAACAGGCACGTCAGGTTGCCATTGTGAAGCGCGCTGAAAATGGTATGATTTATGATCCGGTAACCATTAAGAGAGGTTCTACTGTAGGAGATGCATTGGCATTGATGGCAGAATACAGAATCGGTGGTATTCCAGTAGTAGATGATGAAAGATATTTGGTAGGAATTGTTACTAATCGTGACCTTCGCTTCGTAAGAGATATGAATAAGCATATCGATGAAGTGATGACAAAAGAAAATATCATTACTACAAATCCGACTACCGATATGGAAGCTGTTTCTCAGATTTTGCAGGAACACAGAATTGAGAAATTGCCGGTTGTGGATAAAGAAGGTAAGCTGGTAGGACTGATTACTTATAAAGATATTACGAAAGCTAAAGATAAACCGATGGCTTGCAAAGACTCTAAAGGCCGTTTGCGTGTAGCTGCCGGAGTGGGAGTAACTGCTGATACCCTCGACCGTATGCAAGCTTTGGTGGATGCCGGTGCCGATGCTATCGTTATCGATACTGCTCACGGACATTCCATCTATGTGATAGAGAAATTGAAAGAAGCAAAGAAGCGTTTCCCGAATATTGATATTGTAGTAGGTAACATTGCTACCGGAGAGGCTGCAAAGGCATTGGTAGAAGCTGGTGCTGATGGTGTGAAAGTAGGTATCGGTCCGGGGTCTATTTGTACTACTCGTGTTGTAGCAGGTGTGGGTGTTCCTCAGTTGTCTGCTGTATATGATGTTGCTAAGGCATTGAAGGGAACAGGTATTCCTTTGATTGCTGACGGTGGATTGCGTTACTCAGGAGATGTTGTGAAGGCTTTGGCTGCCGGAGGCTATAGTGTAATGATCGGTTCGCTGGTTGCCGGAACGGAAGAATCTCCGGGTGATACGATTATCTTCAATGGACGTAAATTCAAGTCGTATCGTGGTATGGGCTCGTTGGAGGCAATGGAAAATGGTTCAAAGGACCGTTATTTCCAGAGCGGAACCAATGACGTGAAAAAGTTGGTACCCGAAGGTATCGCTGCTCGTGTTCCTTATAAAGGAACTTTGTATGAAGTAATCTTCCAGTTGGTAGGTGGTCTGCGTGCTGGTATGGGTTACTGTGGTGCAGGTAATATCGAGCAGTTGCACAATGCCAAGTTTACTCGCATTACCAATGCAGGTGTACTCGAAAGTCATCCGCACGATGTAGCGATTACGAGCGAGGCTCCGAATTACAGTCGTCCCGAATAAAAGTATAGGCAAGTTAGATAAGAATACCCGGAAAGGAGCAGTTTCTTTCCGGGTATTTTAATTTCTAAAAATACATGGTCTATTCGGTATAAACAGGCCATTTGTTTGAGGTAAATAGATCATCCGTTTGAGGTAGGCAGATGATGTGTTTAAAGAAAGCCGTTGAAGGCAAACAATATAAAAGATGTTTCCCCGTTATTACATTGTTCTTTTTCAAAAGAAGATAGTTATGATAAGAAGTGGATTGACAATAATTCTCCTTTGTCTGGGATGGACAGCTTTTGCTCAGCAAGACCCTGTGCTGATGCGTATTAACGGGAAAGATATTCTCCGTTCAGAGTTTGAATATATCTATAATAAGAATAATGCTCTTTTCGGTATAGAGCGGAAAACATTGAACGAATATGTTGATTTATTTGTAAGCTTTAAGCTGAAGGTTGCTGCAGCTGAGGCTATAGGATTGGATACTACCCGTGCTTTCCGTGAAGAACTGGAAGGTTATCGTCGTCAGTTGTCAAAGACTTATTTAACAGATGGAACCGTATCAGAACTTGCCGCGCGGCAAGTATATGACAAGATGAAAGCCAATCAGCGTGCGGGACAAGTACGGGTTAGTCATATCTTTAAATCCCTGCCTCAGACAGCTACCAGTCATTTACTCCGTACTACTGAAACCCACATGGATTCTCTTTATACTGCATTACAGAACGGACAAGCGGATTTTGATGCTTGCGTACGTAACTTTTCTGATGAAAAAAAGTCTTTCTGGGTAAGTTGGCTACAGATGCCGGCTGAATTTGAAGATACGGTCTTTGAAATGAAACCGGGTGAAATATCCCGTCCTTTCTTCACTCCGCAGGGTATTCATATTGTCAAAGTACTTGAACGGAAAGATATTTTGCCTTTCGAGGATGTGAAAGATGAAATTATCCGTCGCCAGACCCGCCGTTATGGAATGGATAAGGGAACAAAATCTTTGGTAGAGAAGTTGAAAAAAGAGTATCAATACACACCGGATAAAGCGGGAATGGATGAATTGCTGGCAAAAGGGCAGACTGAAAAGAAACTTTTTACTCTTGGTGGCAGAGAATATACGGGGCAAATGTTTGCAAATTTTGCTATTGCCCATTCTCGGGGGATACAACGTCAGTTGAAAGGGTTTATCATGAAATCTGTGCTCGACTATGAATACGGTCGTTTGGAACAGAAGTATCCGGAGTTTCGTATGCTTATGCAAGAGTATCGTGATGGTATGTTGTTGTTTGAAATCAGTAACCGGGAAATATGGGAGCGCGTGCCTTCGGATGAGGTGGGAATGGCTGCTTACTTTGATAAGCATCGTTCGGATTACTATTGGAAAAGACCTCATTATAAGGGAATTGTGATACATTCTGCAACGAAACGAATAGGGAAACAGGTTCGTAAACTTTTAAAATCTTTGCCGGAAGAAGAGTGGCAGGATGCCATCCGGTTGACATTTAATGCCAAAAAACAGCAAGTACAGGCCGAACAAGGATTATTTGCTCTTGGAGATAATGTCTATGTGGATGATGAAATCTTCAAAAAAGGGGAGGCCGACCCCGTACCGTCATTTCCTTTTACCACTTTCCTGGGTGAGAAAATAAAGGGTCCTGAGAGTTATCAGGAGGTGCGTGGACTGCTTGCCGGTGATTATCAGAATTACTTGGAAGAGCGTTGGGTAGCACGATTGCGGGCAGCTTCTAAGGTTGAAATAAACCAAGAGGTTTTAAAAACCGTTAATAAGCACTGATGCAACCGATTAAACCGCTATCTTCGTAGCTTGAAATAAAGTAAATATCAATCGGTAATGCGAATAATCTTTCTGGGAATCCTATCCATCCTTTTCTGTGTGGCTTGTAGCGAGCAGCACGACCATAAAGGTAAGACGCCATTGGTGGAGCTGGACGGCAATTTCCTTTATCAGGAAGATTTGCAATCTGCACTTCCGGCAAGATTGTCGAAAGATGATAGCTTGCTGTTTGCTGAACATTATATCCGCAACTGGGTGGAAGATATCTTGCTGTACGAGAAAGCTCAAAGCAATATCCCTGATAACGGGGAAATAGAAAAATTAGTGGAGAACTATCGCAAGGCATTGATAATGCACACTTATCAACAAGCGTTGATTCATCAAAGGCTCTCGAATGAGATATCAGAAGGGGAGTTGACGGATTATTATGAAAAGAATAAAGAACTATTCAGATTGGAACGCCCGCTTATGCAAGGGTTGTTCATTAAAGTACCCCTCACTGCACCGGAACTAAACAAAGTACGTCGTTGGTATAAGACTCCTACGCAAGATGCAGTGGAGCATTTGGAGAAGTATAGTTTGCAGAATGCTGTAAAGTATGAATACTTTTATGACAAGTGGGTACCGATGGCGGATGTGTTAGATCTGATACCGCTGAAAGTTCCGGAGGTAGAGGATTATGTGAATAAGAACCGCCATATCGAATTGGAAGATACGGCGTTTCATTATTTTCTGAATGTGAGCGATTTCCGTACGGTGGGCCAACAGGAACCATATGAGTTTGCCCGTCCTAAAGTAAAAGATATGGTGTTGAATCTGAAACAAGTAGAATTTATGAGAGCTGTGAAAGATGACTTGTATCAGCAGGCAGTGAAAAGAGATAAGATTAAATATAATTAGTTTAGATACACAGAATGAAGAATTTTATGAACTTTAAGTTTGTAGTTTTATGTGCCTTGGCGCTGATGACCGGTTCTGCCGTTTACGGACAAGACAACGTGATTGACGAGGTAGTTTGGGTAGTGGGCGACGAGGCTATATTGAAGTCTGAAGTGGAAGAAGCACGTATGAGTGCTGCTTACGAAGGACGCAAGTTTGACGGCGATCCTTACTGCGTGATTCCGGAAGAAATAGCTGTGCAGAAGCTGTTTTTGCATCAGGCTGCTCTCGATAGTATCGAAGTACCTGAAAGTGAAGTTATCCAGCGTGTGGACTATATGACGAATATGTATATCGCCAATATCGGTTCGCGTGAAAAAATGGAAGAATACTTCAATAAGACATCCAGCCAGATTCGTGAGACTTTACGTGAAAATGCACGCGAAGGTCTGAAAGTGCAGAAGATGCAGCAGAAACTGGTGGGAGAGATTAAGATTACTCCGGCAGAAGTACGTCGTTACTTCAAAGACCTGCCGCAGGATAGTATCCCTTATATCCCTACCCAGGTAGAGGTGCAGATCATCACACAGCAACCAAAGATCCCTTTGGATGAGATTGAAGATGTGAAAAGAAAGCTGCGTGAATATACGGAGCGTGTGAATAAGGGGGAAAGTTTCTCTATGTTGGCACGTTTGTATTCTGACGACCGTGGTACGGCTATCAATGGTGGTGAAATGCCATTTACAGGACGTGGATACTTGGACCCCGCATTTGCAAATGTGGCTTTTAACTTGCAAGACCCTAATAAGGTTTCTAAGATTGTAGAATCTGAGTATGGTTTCCACATTATCCAGTTGATGGAAAAACGTGGTGACCGAATCAAGGTGCGTCATATTTTGCTGAAGCCTCATGTACCGGAAGAAGCATTGATGGCAGGTACTGCCCGTCTGGATTCTATTGCAGATGATATCCGTAATGGTAAGTTCTCTTTTGAGGAAGCTGCTTCTGTACTTTCGCAGGATAAAGATACACGCAACAACCACGGTTTGTTGCCTAATCCTAACAATAATACTTCTAAGTTCGAGATGCAGGAACTTCCGCCCGAGATTGCCAAAGTGGTAGATAATATGAAAGTAGGAGAAATCTCCACAGCATTTACCATGATTCCGCAAAAGACCGGTAAAGAAGAGTGTGTGATCGTGAAACTGAAAAGCCGCATCAACGGACACAAAGCTACAATTTCAGAAGACTATCAGAATCTGAAAGAAATCGTTTTGGAAAAACGCCGTGATGAAATGCTGGATAAGTGGATTCGTGAAAAGCAGAAGCATACGTACGTACGCATCAACGATAACTGGAAGAACTGTACATTCAAGTATCCGGGTTGGGTTAAAGACTGATTCCGGATGATACATTGATTCTTTTTGTATGCAGAAAAAAAATACAAGAACTAATTTTCTGAACAGGCATAGATTCCTTCTCGCAGGCTTTCTATGCCTGTTTGGTGTCTGTTTACTGAGCGCTCAGGATAAGAAAAAGGAACCTGAAAAGAAGAAAACCCGGGTCGATTTGCTTCATGCTGAAGAGGCGCAGGCGGACAAAGTGTTACATCCGGATATCCAGATACTGATCCGGTCGGTGAAGTTGCGTCACGATAGCATGTATATGTATTGTGACAGTGCGTTGATCTACGAAAAGACAAATTCGGTAGAAGCGTTTGGTAATGTTCGTATGGAGCAGGGGGATACGCTTTTTATCTATGGAGATTATCTGTATTATGACGGTATGTCGCAGTTGGCAATGCTTCGTGAAAATGTCCGTATGATCAACCGAAATACTACCTTGACAACTGATAGTTTGAACTACGACCGTTTGTATAATCTGGGTTACTACTTTGAGGGCGGTACATTGACTGATGAAGAGAATGTACTGACGTCTGAGTGGGGGGAATATAGTCCGGCAACGAAAATATCTGTATTCAACCATGATGTGAAGTTGGTGAATCCGAAATTCATATTGACTTCGGATACCTTGAAATATAGCACTGCAACTAAGATAGCCACGATTCTGGGGCCTTCGGATATCGTGAGTGATAATAACCATATCTACTCTGAACGAGGATTTTATAATACTACTACTGAACAAGCTGAACTGCTGGATCGCTCCGTGTTAACTAACGAAGGTAAGAAGTTGACAGGTGACAGCATTTTCTACGATCGTGTATTAGGATACGGTGAAGCATTTGAAAATGTGCAGATGAATGATACTATCAACAAAAACATGTTGACAGGTAACTATTGTTTCTATAATGAAATAACGGGAAGCGCTCTCGCTACTCAGCGTGCTGTCGCTATTGATTATTCACAAGGTGACAGTTTGTTTATGCATGGTGATACGTTACGGTTGATTACTTATAATATAAATACGGATTCCATGTATCGTGAAATGCGTGTTTATCATAAAGTCCGTGCTTACCGTACCGATGTACAGGCTGTGTGCGACTCTTTGGTTTATAATTCAAAAGATTCTTGCATGACGATGTATACTGATCCTATTTTGTGGCACGGTGCGCAACAGGTATTAGGTGAGGAGATCAAGGCATATATGAATGACAGCACTATAGACTGGGTACATATCATTAACCAGGCTTTTACCATAGAACAGAAAGACTCTGTCCATTATAATCAGGTGTCGGGTAAAGAGATGAAAGGATTCTTTGTAGCAGGAGACATGCGTCAGGTTGACGTGAACGGTAATGTGCTGGTTATCTTTTATCCGGTAGAAGAGAGAGATAGTAGTTTGATAGGACTGAATTATGCCGAAGGTAGCTTCTTGCGTATGTTGCTGAAGGATAGACGTATGGAGAAAGGTGCTTTTATTGGTAAAGCTAACGGTACGATGTATCCGATGGATCAGATTCCTGCGGAGAAATACAAATTGCCTACCTTTGCCTGGTTCGATTATATTCGTCCGCAAAATAAGGAAGATATATTTGAATGGAGGGGAAAGAAGGCAGGTCAGCAAATGCAGAAATCAGACCGGAAACCTTTAACTTCACCAAGGAATATGAATATTAAACGAAATAAATAAACGCTATGGGAATGTTCACTATGAGAAAGCCGCGCGGCTTTAACCATCCATACATATATGTGGATGAGCGGAAAGAGAAGTTGGCGAAAATGGAAGAGAGCGCCAAGCGTGATTTGGGGATGTTACCTGAAAAAGAGTTTTCACCGGAAGATATCCGGGGGAAATTTGTAGAAGGAACTACTCACTTGAAGCGACGCAAAGAAAGCGGACGTAAACCGGTACATCTGGGGGTGATATTGGTTATTATTGCCTTGCTGATATACTTGTGGTATGCAATAAGTACCGGAATTATTTAATTTAATTACGAATTACAATGTGGCATCATGTAATCTGTTGTTATTCGTTATTTGTAATTCATAATTCATAATTCATAATTTGTAATTATAATGAGCGACATTATTCATTTGCTGCCCGATTCGGTTGCCAATCAGATTGCTGCCGGAGAGGTGATTCAGCGTCCGGCATCTGTGATAAAGGAATTGGTAGAAAATGCGATTGATGCTGAAGCACAAGAAATACACGTATTAGTGACGGATGCAGGAAAAACCTGCATTCAGGTGATTGATGATGGAAAAGGTATGTCCGAAACGGATGCACGCCTTGCCTTTGAACGCCATGCTACTTCTAAGATAAAAGAAGCAGCCGATTTGTTTGCTTTACGTACGATGGGATTTCGTGGCGAGGCATTGGCTTCTGTGGCTGCGGTAGCAGAAGTAGAATTGAAAACCCGTACGGCAAATGAAGAGCTGGGTACACGGATTGTGATAGCCGGTTCTAAAGTAGAAAGTCAGGAAGTGGTATCCTGCCCTAAAGGGAGTAACTTCTCCATTAAAAACTTATTCTTTAATATTCCTGCCCGTCGTAAATTCCTGAAAGCGAATTCTACGGAACTTAGCAATATCCTTACAGAATTTGAACGCATCGCTTTGGTACATCCCGAAGTGGCATTCTATCTATATAGCAATGATACCGAACTGTTTAATTTGCCGGTTATGCCGCTTCGGCAACGTATTCTTGCTGTGTTTGGCAAAAAGCTGAACCAGTATTTGCTATCGGTGGATGTGGATACCACCATGGTGAAGGTATCGGGCTTTGTAGCCAAGCCGGAGACGGCACGAAAGAAAGGTGCTCATCAGTACTTCTTTGTGAATGGCCGTTATATGCGTCATCCATATTTCCATAAAGCAGTGATGGATGCTTATGAACAGCTGATTCCGGCTGGTGAGCAGATCTCTTACTTTATCTATTTTGAGGTAGATCCGGCAAATATAGATGTGAATATACATCCTACAAAGACGGAAATCAAATTTGAAAATGAACAAGCGATTTGGCAGATACTTTCTGCGTCTGTTAAAGAATCATTGGGCAAGTTTAATGCCATACCGTCTATCGATTTTGATACCGAAGGTATGCCTGATATTCCGGCATTTGATCAGACACGCCCGATAGAACCGCCGAAAGTGCATTATAATTCAGACTTCAATCCGTTTAAAACTTCTTCTGCCTCTTCTTATAGCGGTGGCAACTATTCCCGTCCGAAAGTAGACTGGGAAGGATTGTATGATGGGCTGGAAAAAGCCAGCAAAATGAATGCTCCGATGGAAGAAGAACCGTTTGTAGATGAAACAGATTGGGCTTCTGCATCGGTATCGACTGATATGTCTGAAGAACGTACACCATATATACCGGAAACGCAGGCTTCTTCTTCCTTATCTGCACCGTTGTATGCTAATGAGCCGGCAGTGGAAAAGGGAGCGCAGCATTTCCAATTCAAGGGACGTTTTATTCTGACTTCGGTGAAGTCCGGCTTGATGTTGATAGACCAACACAGGGCACATATCCGGGTATTGTTTGAACGTTATATGAATCAGATCAGTCAGAAGCAGGGAGTATCTCAGGGCGTCCTGTTTCCGGAAATCGTACAGTTGCCGGCTTCGGAAGCTGCTGTGTTGGAAAGCATTATGGAAGACTTCTCGGCAGTTGGATTTGAATTAACCCCGTTGGGCGGTGGCAGTTATGCTATCAATGGTATTCCGTCTGGCATTGAAGGGCTGAATCCTGTGGAGCTGGTGCGCAATATGGTACATACTGCCATGGAAAAAGGAAATGATGTAAAAGAAGAAGTGCAAACCATATTGGCTTTGACGCTGGCAAAGGCTGCGGCAATCGTTTATGGACAAGTGCTGAGCAATGAAGAAATGGCTAATTTGGTAGATAGCCTGTTTGCTTGCCCTACTCCAAACTATACACCGGATGGACGTACCGTATTGTCAACTATAAAAGAAGAGGATATTGAGAAATTATTCTCGCGATAAAGATTAAAGGTAATAACAAAAAATAATCTCTTTCAAAAACCTTTTAGTGGGGATGGTGTTATTTAGTCAGTTATAATAATGAATTTAAATTAACCACTTAACTATTTAGGTATATGAAAAAGATTCTAATGTTGCTGGCTTTGGCCGGTCTGACTTCTGCCGCCTGGGCGCAGAACAGTACAAGTGAAGTTGTAGAGTATGAAGTAATCCAGGTACAGGATAAGTATCAGGTGATAACGAATCCTTTCTGGAGCAATTGGTTCTTCTCTATTGGCGGTGGTGCCGAAGCTACATTTGGTGATAACGATTCAGCCGGAAGTTTTGGCAAACGTATTAGTCCGACACTGAATGTTTCCGTCGGTAAATGGTTTACCCCTGGTTTAGGATTGCGTTTGCAATATAGCGGTCTTCAAGCAAGAGGTTTCACATATGATGCAGGAGCAGATTATGTAAAAGGCACTCAGATGAAAGACGGTTATTATAAACAGCGTTTTGATTATATGAACCTCCATGCTGATGTGATGTTCAATCTGAATGCGCTTTTCGGTGGTTACAATCAGCATCGTGTTTATGAAATTATTCCTTATGTCGGTGCCGGTTTTACCCACAACTATTCAAAACCTCATCGCGAGGCATTGTCTGTGAATGCAGGTATCATCAATAAATTCCGTATTTCGAATGCATTCGATATTAATCTGGAATTAAGTGCAATGGGCGTTGAAGATAAATTCGATGGTGAAGTTGGTGGCGATCATGGATATGATGGCGTACTGAGTGCTACAGTCGGTTTGACTTACCGTTTCCCTGCCCGTGGTTTCCGTCGTCCGATGCCGCAGTTGATTTCTCAAATCGAGTTGGCTGCTATGCAAGATAAGTTGGCCGCAATGGGTGCGCAGAATGCACAGTTGAAGAATGCTTTGATACAGGCTCAAAACCAACCGGTAGCCGAAGTTACAGAAACAGAAGTAATCGTTCCGGATCCGGATATCGCACCGCGTACTGTATTCTTCACAATCGGTTCTGCTGAACTGTCTCCGCGTGAAATCATGAACCTGTCATATCTGGCAGAACAGATGAAGCAGTTCCCGAATGCAACTTACACCGTGAATGGTTATGCAGACTCTGCAACCGGTACTCCGGCATTCAACAAAGAGTTGAGTTTGAAACGTGCACAAGCTGTTAAAGATGCACTGGTTAAGAATTACGGTATTGCTGCCGACCGCTTGAATATTGAAGCCGGTGGTGGTGTAGACAAATTTGGTCAGCCAATTCTGAACCGTGTGGTATTAGTGAAATCTGCCAATTAATAGTTCTTTCATAAGCAAGGAAACGCCCTGCCTTCTCGTTAATCTATGGGAGGCAGGGCGTTTCTCTATTTGATAATAGTGCGGGAATTATTCTGCACTGAATTTCTTCACCTGTTCAGCTATCAGTTCCGCATCGTCGAAATAGTTTATCTTCATCGCTTTGCGTACATCGTCCAGTGTGGCAGCAGCAACTTCGCGTGCCGCATCACAGCCTTTCTTCAGCATCTCATAGATGGCAGGTATATCTTTCTCAAACTCTTTACGGCGGTTGCGAATCGGTTCCAGTGTCTCCTGCATGATGGAGTTCAGGAATCCTTTCACCTTCATATCACCCAGACCGCCACGCTGATAATGCGCTTTCAGTTCATCGAGATTCGGATAGTCGGGCAGGTAAAGACCGAAGTGTTCGGGACGGCAGAAGGCATCCAGATAGGTGAAGACAGGATTGCCCTCTACTTTACCCGGGTCTTGTACACGCAAGTGATCGGGATCGGTGTACATGCTCTTCACTTTTTTCTGTATTTCGTCGGCAGAGTCGGAAAGGTAGATACAGTTACCCAGGCTCTTGCTCATTTTGGCTTTTCCGTCTGTTCCGGGAAGGCGCAGACAAGCGGCATTGTCGGGCAGAAGGATTTCCGGTTCAACCAGCGTTTCACCATAGATATAGTTGAAGCGACGAACGATTTCGCGGGCTTGCTCCAGCATTGGCTCCTGGTCTTCACCTACAGGGACAGTTGTTGCCTTGAAAGCTGTGATATCTGCTGCCTGGCTAATGGGGTAGGTGAAGAAACCCACGGGAATGCTGGCATCGAAGTTGCGTAGTTGGATTTCGGCTTTCACAGTAGGATTGCGTTGCAGGCGGCTCACAGTTACCATATTCATGAAGTAAAAGCTCAACTCGCATAATTCGGCAATTTGTGATTGGATGAAGATGGTGCTTTTCTCCGGATCCAGTCCGCATGCCAGATAGTCAAGGGCCACTTCGATGACGTTCTGGCGTACTTTTTCCGGATTGTCCACATTGTCTGTTAATGCTTGTGCATCAGCAATGAAGACAAATATCTTGTCATATAAACCGGAGTTTTGCAACTCTACTCTTCTTCTCAATGAGCCTACATAGTGTCCTATGTGCAGGCGTCCTGTTGGGCGGTCGCCCGTGAGGATGATTTTCTCTTTAGTCATATCTATGATTTTCTTTGTTTTTTCTTTCGTGAATTTTAATATGACTGCAAAGATACCGATATTTATCGAAACCTCAAGGAAAAGCTGTTTCTTTCCGCTTCACATAGAGCTTATGCGAACCTCGTCCGTTGGTGGTAATGCCTGTTTCCGGCATTTCCCTCCAGTGCTTCAGTTCCTTGGCGGCGGTGTTTCGCAGCAAACCGGTTAGTTGGCAATAGTCATTCACTCTCATATAAGGATGTTCTTCCAGATATTTTTGTGCCAGTTGTAACCGTTGTTCCGGCGTGTATTTTGAGGATGAGCGGTTGGGCTTTATCTCCGAGCGGTTTAATATGCAGCGTCTTCCGGTTTCCTCGATGAATTGCTTGTCGGCACGGAAATTAATATTCTGTACGCAGATGCTCATCGCATTTCGTCGCTGTCCCTTTTTCTCGCCCGATTCCCGTTCTTTGCCTTTGCGCAATCCCAGTGCTGGCGTGAAGATGCCCAGTCCGTCTACCTTTACCGAATTGCCTTGTGCCATTTGGTAGGCAATCTCTTGGGTGAGCGAGTGTACCAATCCGATGATGTCTCCCGGGGTGAAGGTACTGGCATAATTAATGTTGCTCGCAATGTATTCCAGATTTACTTGGTTCCATAACTTCATGCGTGGAAAGAGGATTCGTTTGCCCTCTTCATTTGGCAGGTTCGACTCCTGCATTTCATATTCAGCCATTGTATTTTAATGCTATTAATGATGTTCGTGCTAACAGTTAATGATAAATGAAGACTCTCCTTAACTTTGAGGTGCCTTCTCTTTAGGGATGGAGATACCTGTGATTAGGAAGAAAAGTTATATTCAGGCTGGAGATAAATATCTTTAAGTTGAAGATGCTTATGTTCAGTTTGAAGATATAGATCTTCAGTGCAAAGATAAAGTTTAAAACCGGAGTGAGAAAGTTTTGTAGTAGGTTTATTGTGTTTTTGTGGTAAGGAGAGTGTGACTTTATAATAAAGCTAATTTCATGGGCTATAATTTGTTTATTATTGAAATAAGTCGTTACTTTGCACAAATTTTAAAGCAACGATGCAACAACACGGGAAAAGAGATACATATAATCTGCATTCGAATGAATTTCATTCGTTAGTCGATGATTTCTCTTTCTCTGAGAAGATATTGTTAGTTCTTTGGTAATGCGTTAATCCTTTGTTGGGTAACGCATTTTTTTTGTGCCCGAATGTATAGAAAGAAACTTAATAGACAACAAGAGAATATATGGAAAAGAATTTGAAGAAAGTGTTGGTCTTGGGCTCAGGTGCACTCAAGATCGGTCAGGCCGGGGAGTTCGACTATTCCGGTTCGCAAGCATTGAAAGCTTTGCGTGAAGAAGGTATCAGTTCAGTATTGGTAAACCCGAACATTGCGACTATCCAGACTTCGGAAGGTATCGCAGATAAGGTTTATTTCCTGCCTGTAACTACTTATTTCGTAGAAGAAATCATCAAGAAGGAACAACCTGATGGTATCCTGTTGGCTTTCGGTGGTCAGACTGCCTTGAACTGCGGTGCTGAGTTGTACACAAGTGGTATCCTGAACAAATATGGTGTACGCGTATTGGGTACTTCGGTAGAAGCTATCATGTATACGGAAGACCGTGACCTCTTCGTGAAGAAACTGGACGAGATCGAGATGAAGACTCCTGTCAGCCAGGCTGTAGAGAGCATGGAAGATGCTATTGCGGCTGCTGAACGCATTGGCTTCCCGGTTATGGTTCGATCTGCTTACGCACTGGGTGGTTTGGGCAGCGGTATCTGTCAGGATAAGGAAGAGTTCCTGAAACTGGCTGAAAGCTCCTTCGCTTTCTCTAAACAAATTCTGGTAGAAGAGTCTCTGAAAGGTTGGAAAGAAATTGAGTTCGAGGTAATCCGTGATGCAAATGACCACTGCTTTACAGTGGCAAGCATGGAAAACTTCGACCCGCTGGGTATCCATACGGGAGAGTCTATCGTAGTAGCTCCGACTTGTTCACTGACTGACGAACAGGTGAAGATGTTGCAAGACCTCTCTACAAAGTGTATCCGTCACTTGGGTATCGTGGGTGAATGTAACATTCAGTATGCATTCAATGCTGAAACAAACGACTACCGTGTGATCGAGGTAAATGCTCGTCTGTCCCGTTCTTCTGCTTTGGCTTCTAAGGCTACAGGATATCCGTTGGCATTCGTTGCCGCTAAGATTGCATTGGGCTATACGCTCGACCAGATTGGTGAAATGGGAACTCCGAATTCTGCATACGTGGCTCCGCAACTGGATTACCTGATTTGTAAAATCCCTCGTTGGGACTTGACGAAGTTCGTTGGTGTATCTCGCGAAATCGGTTCCAGCATGAAGTCTGTTGGTGAAATCATGTCTATCGGACGCTCTTTCGAAGAAATTATCCAGAAGGGGTTGCGTATGATCGGTCAAGGTATGCATGGATTTGTAGGCAACGACCTGCACTTTGATGATCTGGACCGCGAACTTTCACGTCCTACGGACTTGCGTGTGTTCGCTATTGCTGAAGCTTTGGAAAATGGCTATACAATAGACCGTATCTTCGACCTGACGAAGATCGATCCCTGGTTCCTTGGCAAATTGAAGAACATTGTTGACTATAAGTTGAAACTTTCTCAATATAATAAGGTGGAAGATATTCCGGCAGATGTATTGCGTCAAGCAAAAGTGCTGGGCTTCTCTGACTTCCAGATTGCACGTTTTGTACTCGATCCGCAAGGTAATATGGAGAAGGAAAACCTGATGGTGCGTGCCCGTCGTAAAGAGTTGGGTATTCTGCCGGCAGTGAAGCGTATCAATACCGTAGCTTCCGAGCATCCGGAACTGACTAACTACCTGTACATGACATATGCCGTTGAAGGGTATGATGTGAACTATTATAAGAATGAAAAATCAGTAGTTGTACTGGGTTCCGGTGCTTACCGTATCGGTTCTTCCGTAGAGTTCGACTGGTGTTCGGTAAATGCAGTGCAGACAGCACGCAAGTTGGGTTATAAGTCTATTATGATCAATTACAACCCCGAAACTGTATCTACTGACTACGATATGTGCGACCGTCTTTACTTCGACGAACTTTCTTTCGAACGTGTACTCGATGTTATCGACTTGGAACAGCCTCGTGGTGTAATTGTATCTGTAGGCGGACAGATTCCGAACAATCTGGCAATGAAGCTGCACCGTCAGTCAGTACCCATCCTGGGAACTTCTCCTATCTCTATCGACCGTGCTGAAAACCGTAACAAGTTCTCTGCAATGCTCGACCAACTGGGTATTGACCAGCCGGCTTGGCAGGAACTTACCAGTCTGGAAGATGTGAAAGGTTTCGTAGAAAAGGTCGGTTATCCGGTATTGGTTCGTCCGTCTTATGTGCTTTCGGGTGCTGCGATGAACGTATGCTATGATGAAGAAGAATTGGAAAACTTCTTGAAGATGGCTGCTGAGGTATCAAAGGAATATCCGGTAGTAATCTCTCAATTCTTGCAGAATACAAAAGAAATCGAATTTGATGCTGTAGCACAGAATGGTGAAGTGGTGGAATATGCTATTTCCGAGCATGTGGAATTTGCGGGTGTGCACTCTGGTGATGCTACGTTGGTATTCCCGGCACAGAAGATTTACTTTGCTACGGCACGTCGCATTAAGAAGATCAGCCGTCAGATTGCGAAGGAACTCAATATCTCCGGTCCGTTCAACATCCAGTTCCTGGCACGTAACAATGAAGTGAAGGTAATCGAGTGTAACCTTCGTGCTTCTCGTAGCTTCCCGTTTGTTTCTAAAGTGCTGAAACGCAACTTTATAGAAACGGCTACCCGCATCATGCTTGATGCTCCTTATACACGTCCTGATAAATCAGCATTCGATATTGATTGGATCGGTGTGAAAGCTTCTCAGTTCTCCTTCTCTCGTTTGCATAAGGCAGACCCGGTACTGGGCGTGGATATGTCTTCTACGGGTGAAGTTGGTTGTATTGGTGATGACTTCTCAGAAGCATTGCTGAGTGCAATGATTGCTACAGGTTTCCAGATACCTCAAAAAGGTGTTATGTTCTCTTCCGGTGCAATGAAATCAAAAGTAGATTTGTTGGAGTCCAGTCGTGTACTTTTCGATAAAGGCTACAAGATTTATGCAACGGCAGGTACGGCTGCGTTCTTGAATGCTCATGGTGTATCTACCGAAGCTGTTTACTGGCCGGATGAACGCCCTGATGCTGAGAACAATGTAATGAAGATGATAGCTGAACACAAGTTCGACTTGATCGTTAACATTCCGAAGAACCATACGAAGCGTGAATTGACGAACGGTTACCGTATTCGTCGTGGTGCTATCGACCATAACATTCCGTTGATTACGAATGCCCGTCTGGCAAGTGCCTTTATCGAAGCATTCTGCGAATTGAAGCTGGAAGATATTGCTATCAAGAGTTGGCAAGAATATAAGTAATCAGGTATTAACCTGAAGTTAAAAAAGAGATGCTAAATTGGCATCTCTTTTTTTTTATGCCTATCTTTGTGGGTAAGATAAGGTGTAACCTTAGTTATTGTTTAACCAGAATACGTTCTTAAACCATGAAAAAAATCCCCCTTTTCTTTATTGTTTTGGTTTGTATATTGGCTGCTGTACAATTAAAGGCAGCAGATGATTTCCTTCCTCAATCCAAATGGATTGGTAGTGAACAGTGTCAAAGTACTCCGAATACCTGGCTCTGTTTTCGTAAAACGGTGCATCTGCCCGGCGTTCCGGGTGAGATGATTGCAAATATTGCTGTGGATTCTAAGTATTGGCTATGGATTAATGGCAAGATGGTGGTGTTTGAAGGCGGATTGAAACGGGGACCTGCTCCCGGAGCGACTTATTATGATCAGGTGGATATTGCCCCTTATCTGGAGAAAGGTGAGAATACCATTGCTCTGCTGGTGTGGCATTTCGGGAAGAACGGATTCAGCCATGTGAATAGTGGAACGGCGGCTTTGTTGTTTTGTGCCCAAGGGGCAAATTTATCCATTGTCAGTGATAAGAGCTGGCAATGTAGTGTGTATCGGGCTTATCAGAATACAGAAGCCCCATTCCCCAATTATCGTTTATCCGAAAGTAACATCCGCTTTGATGCCCGTAAGGAATTGGCAGGTTGGAATATGCCGGATTTCAGTGGAAAGCTGGGAGCATCTATCGAAATTGTGGCTCCGAACGAAATGCCGTTTGGAAAATTGGTAGCCCGTCCTATCCCGATGTGGAAGAATGGTGGGTTAACGGATTATCCGGAAGTAGTCAAAAATGAAAAAGGGGATACTATTCGATGCCGTTTGCCCTATAATTGTCAGATAACTCCTTATCTGCATGTAAAGGCTCCGGCCGGATTGGTGGTTGGCATGCTGACCGATAATTATACGGGAGGAAGTGCTAATAATGTGAGAGCTGAATACATTACTCGTGAGGGTGAGCAGGAATATGAAAGTTTCGGCTGGATGAATGGTCATGAGGTACTTTATGTTGTTCCTGCCGGCGTGGAAGTGCTGGGCGTTAAATACCGGGAAACAGGTTATAATGCGGATATGAAAGGTTCTTTCGCATGCGATGATGATTTCTATAATGAATTGTGGAAGCGAAGTGCGCGTACTTTATATATTACCATGCGCGATAATTACATGGACTGTCCTGATCGTGAGCGTGCTCAATGGTGGGGAGATGAAGTAAATGAGTTGGGTGAAGCTTTCTATGTACTTGATCCGCGCGGTTGGCAGTTGGCCACAAAAGGTATCTATGAATTGATGAACTGGCAACGTCCGGACGGCGTTATTGCTTCTCCTGTTCCATCGTTGAACTGGTGTAAGGAACTTCCTTTGCAGATGCTTGCGTCTGTAGGCTGGTATGGATTCTACACGCAAGCGTTCTATAGTGACGATTATTCTTTTGTTCCGCATATTTACGACGGCTTGAAGAAGTATTTGCATGAAGTCTGGCAGGTTGATGGCCAAGGTATGCCTGTGGTTCGTCCGGGTGATTGGAGTTGGGGCGATTGGGGAACGGATGTTGATATGGAGGTTCTTACTATCTGTTGGTATTATCTGGCTCTTAAGGCTGAAAAAGAGTTTGCCCTTCATCTGCGTAAACTGTATGATGCCAATCAGATCGGTGAAATGATGAAACGTATCTCTGCGGCTTTTGACGCCCGCTATTGGAATGGTAAGGCTTATCGTTCCAAATTGCATAATGGGGAGACGGATGACCGTGCGCAGGCAATGGCCGTAGTGAGTGGATTGGCACCGGTCGGTAGATATAAAGCTTTGCTAAAGGTTTTCAAGAAGGAATATCATGCCAGTCCTTATATGGAAAAGTATGTAATGGAAGCCTTGTTTATGATGGGCGAACCGGAGTTTGCATTGAAACGTATGCGCGACCGTTATGCTAAAATGATGTCATATCCTTATACCACCTTATTTGAAGGGTGGGGGATAGGCGCCGAAGGTTTTGGTGGAGGCACTATAAATCATGCATGGAGTGGTGGTCCGCTGACTATATTGAGTCAAAAACTGTGTGGAATAGAACCACTTGCTCCCGGATTTAAGCAATTCCGTGTTGCTCCGCAACTGGGTTCGTTGAATAAAGCTTCGGCGGTGGTGCCTACTCTTTATGGTGACATCAGGGTTGATATAAGGCAGCAAGATCATAAACTCGGTATTCAAGTGGTTGTTCCGCAAGGCACCACGGCAGTAGTGGCATTGCCTGGCAGTAAGGAAAAAGTGCTTTCACCGGGTACTCATATTCTTCCGTAAGGCGAAGAATCGGTTTATAGCGATTATGTTGGTGAAATGTCTCAGAAAAAAGTTACTTATTTAAAATGCTGAAATTCAATAAGTATATATCTTTCTGTATAAATTTCTTAGAAAATAGTTCGCAATTGTTTTGGTAATATCAAAATAAGCTGTACCTTTGCATCGCTTTTGAAACGAAAGTGTATGGGCGTTTAGCTCAGCTGGTTCAGAGCATCTGCCTTACAAGCAGAGGGTCGGCGGTTCGAATCCGTCAACGCCCACTAAAAAAAACAAGCACTTTCGGTCCAAAAGGGCGTTTAGCTCAGCTGGTTCAGAGCATCTGCCTTACAAGCAGAGGGTCGGCGGTTCGAATCCGTCAACGCCCACAGATGTAAAATTATTAAATAGCCTTGCAAGTTTTTGCAGGGCTGTTTTTTTATCTGTTAACGTCCTTTCTTAACTTTCTTATCTCTTTATGGCTTGTTACTCAGAAAAAAACGCTAATTTTGCGGCTCGATAATTATCAAAATACGACGTATGGAACTTGATTTACTTACAGCTATCTCTCCGATTGATGGTCGATATAGAGGAAAAACGGATGCCTTGGCGGCTTATTTCTCGGAGTTTGCCTTGGTGAAATACCGCGTGCAAGTGGAAGTGGAATACTTCATCACCTTGTGCGAGCTGCCTTTGCCGCAGTTGAAAGGCGTAGACAAAAGTGTATTTGAAACTTTAAGAAATATCTATCGTAACTTCTCAGAAGCTGATGCACAGCGTATCAAGGATATTGAGAGTGTGACAAACCACGACGTGAAAGCCGTGGAATATTTCCTGAAGGAAGAGTTTGATAAGATGGGTGGAATGGATGACTATAAAGAGTTTATTCATTTCGGACTGACTTCACAGGATATCAATAATACTTCTGTGCCTCTGTCTATCAAGGAAGCTCTGGAGCAGGTATACTATCCGCAGATAGAGGAGCTGATAGCGCAGCTTCGCACGTATGCGGAAGACTGGGCTGCTATTCCTATGCTTGCTAAGACACATGGTCAGCCGGCTTCTCCTACCCGTTTAGGGAAGGAGGTAATGGTGTTCGTCTATCGTCTTGAACGCCAATTGGCTACATTAAAGGCTTGCCCTATTACTGCTAAGTTTGGCGGTGCTACCGGAAATTACAATGCACATCATGTTGCCTATCCGGAGTTTGACTGGAAAGCATTCGGTAACAAATTCGTTGCTGAAAAGCTGGGATTGGAACGCGAAGAGTATACTACGCAGATCTCCAATTATGATAATCTTTCCGCTATCTTTGATGCAATGAAACGCATTAATACAGTGATGATCGATATGAACCGTGACTTCTGGCAATATATTTCCATGGAATATTTCAAGCAGAAGATCAAAGCTGGTGAAGTGGGATCCAGTGCTATGCCGCACAAGGTGAATCCGATTGACTTTGAAAATGCGGAAGGTAACTTGGGTATAGCTACTGCAATTCTGGAACATCTGGCTGTGAAATTGCCGGTATCTCGTTTGCAACGCGACCTGACTGATTCTACTGTATTGCGTAATGTAGGCGTTCCGTTTGGACATATCGTGATTGCCATTCAAAGTTCGTTGAAGGGGTTGCGTAAGTTGTTGCTGAATGAAACTGCTATTTATCGTGATTTGGATAATTGCTGGAGCGTGGTAGCTGAGGCTATTCAGACTATCCTGCGCCGTGAAGCATATCCGCATCCGTATGAGGCATTGAAAGCATTGACCCGTACCAACCAGGCTATTACGGAAGCTTCCATAAAAGAATTTATCGAAGGGTTGAATGTAAGCGAAGAGATTAAGAAAGAATTGCGCGTCATTACTCCCCATACATATACAGGTATTTAAAGCAGAGCAAGAAAGAATAGCCGGATAATGAAGCCAACATTTTAAATCCGGTGATTGTTAATATAGTATACATATATAATAATAAGGTATAAAAGTGATAATAGAATGGCCGTGAGGCCAACGTTTAATTTTATTCGAATAAAACAATGAGTACAGAAAACGAAACTTGGCGTGACGATTCTTCCAATGAGGAGAATTCAGGCAACAGATTTGACAGAGAAAACAATTACAGCCGTCCGTCTTACAACCGTGAAGGTGGTGACCGACCTTATCGTCCGCGTTTTAACAGCGAGAGTGGTGATCGTCCACAGCGTGCTTACAGCAGTGATCGCCCGTATCGCCCGCGCTTTAATCCTAATGCCGAAGGTGGTGAACGTCCACAACGTTCATATGGTGACCGTCCGTCTTACAACCGTGAAGGTGGCGACCGTCCTTATCGTCCGCGCTATAACAGCGAAGGTGGCGATCGTCCGCAACGCCCATCCTATGGAAATAACAGTGGTGGTGATCGTCCTTACCGTCCTCGCTATAACAGTGAAGGTGGCGACCGTCCTCAGCGTCCTTCTTATGGTGACCGTCCTCAGCGCCCACGTTTTAATAGTGGTGATGGTGGACAGCGTTCCTATAACAATGACCGTCCTTACCGTCCACGCTATAATAGTGGTGATGGTGGCGATCGTCCTCAGCGTCCTTATGGAAGTTCCTCTTATGGTGGTTCTTCTTATGGCGATCGTCCTCAACGTCCGCGTTTTAATCCCAATGGTGGTGGAAGACCGGGTGGATATGGCCGCCCTCAACAACGCCGTACACCGGATTATGATCCGAATGCAAAGTATAGCCGTAAGAAGCAGATAGAATATAAGGAGCAGTTTACTGATCCTAATGAACCGATCCGTTTGAATAAGTTCTTGGCTAATGCAGGTGTTTGCTCTCGTCGTGAGGCAGATGAATTCATCACAGCAGGTGTGGTTTCTGTAAACGGAGCAGTGGTTACAGAGCTCGGAACCAAGATCAAACGCGGTGACGAAGTGAAATTCCACGATCAGCCGGTAAGTATCGAACGTAAGATCTATATCTTGCTGAATAAGCCGAAAGATACTGTAACTACCTCGGATGATCCGCAGGCACGCCGCACGGTAATGGATTTGGTGAAAGGTGCTTGTGATGAACGTATTTATCCGGTAGGTCGTCTGGACCGCAATACTACAGGTGTATTGCTACTGACGAATGACGGTGATTTGGCTTCTAAGTTGACTCATCCGAAGTTCCTGAAGAAGAAGATTTATCACGTACATACAGATAAGAATGTGACAAAAGCTGATATGGATCAGATTGCAGCTGGTATTCAGTTGGATGATGGTGAAATCCATGCAGATGCTATCAGTTATACGGACGATGTTAGACGGGATGAAGTGGGCATTGAAATCCACTCAGGTAAGAACCGTATTGTTCGTCGTATATTTGAGTCACTGGGCTACAAGGTAGTGAAACTCGACCGCGTATTCTTTGCCGGACTGACTAAGAAGGGCTTGCGTCGTGGCGAATGGCGCTATTTGAGCGAACAGGAAGTAAACTACCTGCGCATGGGCTCTTTTGAGTAATTATATAATATAGGTTTAACACAAATTTATGGAAAAGATTAGTAGAACAAAGATTGTTGACGTATTGAAGCGCGAAGATTTTGGCGCTATGGTCAACGTGAAAGGCTGGGTTCGTACCCGCAGAGGTAGTAAACAAGTTAATTTTATCGCCCTGAATGACGGTTCTACAATAAATAATGTGCAGGTTGTGGTAGATTTGGCAAACTTTGATGAAGAGATGCTGAAAGACATTACTACCGGTGCTTGTCTGAGCGTGAATGGTGAACTGACGGAATCTGTAGGTTCCGGCCAGAAAGCTGAGATTCAAGCTCGTGAAATTGAAGTTCTGGGAACTTGTGATAATACATATCCTTTGCAAAAGAAAGGCCATACACTGGAGTTTCTGCGTGAGATTGCTCACTTGCGTCCCCGTACGAATACTTTTGGTGCAGTGTTCCGCATTCGTCATAACATGGCGATAGCTATCCATACTTTTTTCCATCAGAAAGGTTTCGTCTATTTCCATACACCTATCATCACGGCTTCTGACTGTGAAGGTGCCGGACAAATGTTCCAGGTAACAACGAAGAACCTCTATGATTTGAAGAAGGATGAAGCCGGTTCTATCATTTATGATGACGACTTCTTTGGTAAGCAGGCCAGTCTGACGGTTTCCGGACAGCTGGAAGGTGAACTTGCTGCTACGGCATTGGGAGCTATTTATACGTTTGGTCCTACATTCCGTGCAGAAAACTCCAATACTCCGCGCCATTTGGCTGAGTTCTGGATGGTAGAACCGGAAGTTGCGTTCAATGACATTACAGACAACATGGATCTGGCAGAAGAGTTTATCAAGTTCTGTGTGAAGTGGGCTTTGGATAACTGCGCTGATGATGTGAAGTTCCTCAACGATATGTTCGACAAAGGTTTGATTGAACGTCTGCAAAGTGTATTGAAGGAATCTTTCGTACGTTTGCCTTATACGGACGGTATTAAGATACTGGAAGAGGCTGTTGCTAAAGGTCGTAAGTTCGAATTCCCGGTATACTGGGGTGTAGACCTAGCTTCTGAGCACGAACGTTATCTCGTGGAAGAACACTTCAAACGTCCGGTTATCCTGACTGACTATCCGAAGGAAATCAAAGCGTTCTACATGAAGCAGAACGAAGATGGTAAAACGGTACGTGCAATGGACGTATTGTTCCCGAAGATTGGTGAGATTATTGGTGGTTCCGAGCGCGAAGCGGATTACAACAAGTTGTTGACGCGTATTGACGAAATGCATATACCTATGAAGGATATGTGGTGGTATCTCGATACCCGTAAGTTCGGTACGTGTCCTCACTCAGGTTTTGGTCTGGGCTTTGAGCGTTTGCTTCTGTTCGTGACGGGTATGGCGAATATTCGTGATGTGATACCTTTCCCGCGTACACCGCGTAATGCAGAGTTTTAACTCATAAATAAACAGATGAAGTAGCCCGCACAATCTTGGTTGTGCGGGCTCTTTTTTTATAGATAAATTGTTATAATATCAAAATAAATACTTATATTTGTGACAGTCAGATGCCAATACGTTAACCCAATATATACGAACATGAAGAAGAAGTATTTCATTACCATGTTGGCAGCGGTGCTGCTGGCGGTAACAGGAGCGATGGCACAAAAAAAGGCGAGTTTCAAACCTGCAGATTTGAAAGGTATCTGGCAGTTGTGTCACTATGTATCTGAAATTCCGGATGTTCCCGGGGCTTTGAAGCCCAGTAACACGTTTAAGGTGTTGAGTGACGACGGGCGTATCGTCAATTTCACTCTTATTCCCGGCAAAGATGCTATAATCACCGGATATGGTACCTATACCCAGCTGACGGATAATAGCTATCGGGAAAGTATTGAAAAAAACATTCACCTGCCCATGCTGGATAATAAAGATAATGTTCTGGAGTTTGAGATGGGAGAGGGTGGACTTATGCATCTGAAGTATTTTATTTCTAAAGATTTGAACGGCAACGAACTGAACTGCTGGTATCATGAAACCTGGAAACGGGTAATGATGCCACCTGCATTCCCTGAAGACATTGTCCGTTAAAGCGGGTTGTCCTAATATGATAAGCAGTGTTACGATGCATAACAAGTAATCTTGTGCATCGTAACACTGCTTGTTTTGTGTCCTAACATTGCTTGTGATTGATAGTTAGCTTCTTTAAAAAAAAGAAGAAAACGTTTGCCAGTTTTGGGAAAATCCGTACCTTTGCAAGCCGATTATTATCTAATAAGGATAAGCAATTAATTCAGAGCGAGTTAATCTACCTTTGTCCGGGGTAGCTAATCCGTAATGAAGATTTTTTTAGTAGTAACATTTAAAAAACAAATCAAGAGTGGATACTTTAAGTTACAAGACCATTTCTGCAAACAAAGCTACGGTAACCAAAGAATGGGTTATTGTTGACGCTACAGACCAAGTATTGGGTCGTCTGGGCGCAAAAGTTGCGAAACTGTTGAGAGGAAAGTATAAACCAAACTTTACTCCTCACGTAGATTGCGGTGATAATGTAATCATTATCAATGCCGACAAAGTTAAAATGACAGGTAATAAGTGGACTGACAAAGTGTATTTGTCATACACAGGTTATCCCGGTGGTCAGAGAGAAATGACTCCTGCTCGTCTGCAGGCTAAACCGAACGGTGATGACAGACTGTTGAGAAAAGTAGTAAAGGGTATGTTGCCTAAGAACAAATTGGGCGCTAAATTGCTGAGTAATATGTACGTATATGCCGGCAGCGAGCACAAACATGACGCTCAGAACCCGAAATCAATTGATATAAACTTACTTAAATAATAGATATGGAAGTAGTAAATGCATTAGGCAGACGTAAAAGTGCAATTGCACGCATTTTCGTAACCGAAGGTACAGGAAAGATTACTATTAACAAGAGAGACCTTGCAGAGTACTTTCCATCAACTATTCTTCAGTATGTAGTAAAACAACCGCTGAGCAAGCTGGGTGTTGCTGAAAAATATGATATTAAAGTAAATCTTTGCGGTGGTGGTTTCACCGGTCAGTCTCAGGCTTTGCGTTTGGCTATTGCCCGCGCATTGGTGAAGATGAATGCTGAAGACAAAGCTGCTCTTCGCGCTGAAGGCTTCATGACTCGTGACCCGCGTTCTGTTGAACGTAAGAAACCGGGACAACCGAAAGCTCGTAGAAGATTCCAGTTCAGTAAACGTTAAGAGTTGCAGAAACGTTGGGGCGGACAAGTTGCTTAATTCTCAACTTTTATCTCTCAACTCTCAACTGAAAGAGCGTTTAGTATCTAAACTACCGGGACTCTGGAATGATAGACTACCCGGCGGTTGGTTTAGAAAAAACAAAAAAGAAAGTAAACGATTTAAAGAAAAAACAAGATGTCAAGAACAAATTTTGATACATTATTGGAAGCCGGTTGCCACTTTGGTCACCTCAAAAGAAAGTGGAATCCTGCAATGGCTCCTTATATTTTCATGGAACGCAATGGTATCCATATCATTGACCTCCACAAGACAGTTGCTAAAGTAGACGAAGCTGCTGAAGCTTTGAAGCAAATTGCTAAATCAGGAAAGAAAGTCCTGTTCGTTGCTACTAAAAAACAAGCTAAACAAGTGGTTGCTGATAAAGCTGCCTCTGTAAATATGCCTTATGTAATCGAGCGTTGGCCGGGCGGTATGTTGACTAACTTCCCTACTATCCGCAAGGCTGTTAAGAAGATGGCTACCATCGACAAATTGACAAATGACGGTACGTACTCTAATCTGTCTAAGAGAGAAATCCTGCAGATTTCACGTCAACGTGCTAAGCTGGACAAGACTTTGGGTTCTATTGCTGACCTGACTCGTCTGCCGTCTGCACTGTTCGTTATCGATGTTATGAAAGAAAACATCGCAGTTCGCGAAGCTAACCGTTTGGGTATCCCCGTATTCGGTATCGTTGATACGAACTCTGATCCTTCTAACATTGATTTCGTTATCCCGGCTAATGATGATGCTACTAAATCAGTAGAAGTAATTCTGGATGCTTGCTGCGCCGCTATGCAGGAAGGTTTGGAAGAAAGAAAAGCTGAAAAAGTAGACATGGAAGCAGCTGGTGAAGCTCCTGCCAATAAAGGCAAGAAGAAAGCTACAAAAGCAAGACTCGACAAATCTGACGAGGAAGCAATCAATGCAGCTAAGGCTGCTGCTTTCCTGAAGGAAGACGAAGAGGCTTAATCATACTTGAATGGTAAGATGGTAAAATGATAAGATGATAATGTCGTCTTACCATCCTATCATCTTACCATTCTATCATTTTGAATATTAATTATAAAAAGAAAATATATTATGGCTGTAACAATGGCTGATATTACCAAACTCCGTAAAATGACCGGAGCAGGTATGATGGACTGCAAGAATGCGTTGACGGAAGCTGAAGGCGATTTCGACAAGGCAATGGAAATAATCCGTAAGAAGGGACAGGCTGTTGCCGCTAAGCGTTCAGACCGTGAAGCTTCTGAAGGTTGTGTTCTGGCTAAGACTACCGGTAACTTTGCCGTTATCATTGCTTTGAAGTGTGAAACTGACTTCGTGGCTCAGAATGCTGATTTTATAAAATTGACTCAAGATATTCTGGATCTTGCTGTAGCTAACAACTGCAAGACTTTGGATGAGGTAAAAGCATTGCCGATGGGTAACGGTACTGTACAGGATGCAGTGACTGACCGTAGCGGTATTACAGGTGAGAAGATGGAGCTTGACGGCTATTTGACTGTAGAGGGTGCAAGCACTGTCGTTTACAATCACATGAATAGAAACGGTCTTTGCACGATCGCTGCTTTCAACAAAGAAGTTAACGAACAGTTGGCTAAGGAAGTGGCTATGCAGATTGCAGCTATGAATCCTCTTGCAATTGATGAGGACGGCGTTTCTGAAGATGTGAAGCAGAAAGAGATTGAAGTTGCTATCGAAAAGACAAAAGCAGAACAGGTACAGAAAGCTGTTGAGGCTGCTTTGAAGAAAGCAAATATCAATCCGGCTCACGTGGACAGCGAAGACCACATGGAAAGCAACATGGCTAAAGGTTGGATTACAGCTGAAGATGTAGCAAAAGCAAAAGAAATCATTGCTACTGTTTCTGCTGAAAAGGCTGCACACCTGCCTGAACAAATGATCCAGAACATCGCTAAAGGTCGTCTGGCTAAGTTCTTGAAAGAAGTTTGCTTGCTGAATCAGGAAAATATTATGGATTCTAAGAAGACTGTAAGAGAAGTGTTGGCAGCAGCTGACCCTGAATTGAAGATTGTAGATTTCAAGCGTTTCACTTTGAAAGCTGAATAATTCAACTCAATATATATATAGAAAACGACCGCACGGGAATTTCCGTTGCGGTCGTTTTTTTATGCATATTTGCTTCTTTTAGAAGAAGTGATATACTTACTGATAGACCGTCTGTTTCGGTGAACCGGATTATCCGACCGGCTTAGTCTGCGTATATCCCTCCTTTTTAAGTAGTTCCAGCACTTTCTGCTTGAAATCTCCTTGTACGATGATTTCTCCGTCTTTGGCACTTCCGCCTACGCCACATTTAGACTTCAGCAATTTACCTAATTCCTTCAGGTCATTCTCCGTACCTACGAAACCTGTGACAAGTGTGACTACTTTTCCTCCTCTATTCTTGCGATCCAACTGAACACGCAATTTCTGTTGAGAAGTTTCCGGGGTAACTTGTTCCCCATTATCTTCCATTTCATAACTATAGTCCGGATTGGTAGAATAAACCACATTCAACCGTTCTTTCCAATCATTATTCTTCATATTCGTTCTGTTTTAAGAATCAAAAGTAATATTTTGCGTGGAACTTTGCAATCTTTTGAGACTTTTGTCGTCTAATAGAAAACGCTAATTAGCTTCAAGTATACGAAATATGAAAAGAATCATCTGGCTATTTCTATTGTCTTTGGTTACTCTACTATCTTTTTCGCAATCTTTCAAGGGTACTGTTACGGATACTGATGGGAAGCCGGTTCCTTATGCCGCCCTCTATCTAAGAGAAATGAAGTCAGGTTTAACTACCGATGAGCATGGGCGGTTTCAAACGAAATTATCTGCCGGACAATATACCTGTGAGGTCTCTTCTTTAGGATTCATATCCCAGACCTTTACTTTTCAAATGCTGAATCGTGATTATGAGAAGGATATAGTGCTTGCCGAACGTACCTATAGCCTGCCGGAAGTAAGCATCACCAAGGGAAATGAAGATCCCGCCTATGCAGTGATGCGCAAAGCGATAGCGCGTGCTCCTTATTATCGTACTCAGATAAAAAGCTATACAGCCGGTACATATCTGAAAGGAACCGGTAAAGGGATCGCTATTCCTGCTGTCCTGAAACTATCCAAAGAGGTGCGGAAAGATGCAAAAGAATGGCTTGGAAAGCTGTTTGTCTTGGAGCAACAGCAGATCGTGAATTTTACTGCTCCCAATATCTGGAATAATAAGGTATTAGCCAATAAAAACTCTTTTCCTGAGGAAATACAGGTGGACATGGGGATAACTACAGTTAATCTCTATACTTCTGAACTTTTCGGTAAAGTCTCTCCTTTAAACAAAAATGCCTTTTCATACTATCGTTTTAAACTTGACGCTTGTTTTGTAGAAGAAGGGCAAATGATAAATAAGATCCGTGTGATTCCCAAGAAAGATGATAACCGTTTGCTGGAAGGAGACCTGTTCATTGTAGAAGATTTGTGGTGTATATCGGCTGCTGATGTCAATGTTCGTGCTACCGGGCTGAAAGCAAAGATTAAGATCACTTGCAAGGAAGTACAGTCTTCTGTCTTTCTGCCGGTTTCTATTACTACCTCTTCTACCATCGATATAATGGGTTTCAAGGCAGAGGCTTCCTATCTGGCGGCAATACACTATAGAGAGGTAAAAACGGATATCCAGCCGGAAACCAATACGGATACAACAACAAAACCTGTAGTTACCACCACCGCAATGGTGCAGCCAAAGAAACATAAATTTGAACGTCCGGCACGGATCGGACGCAAAGATACTCAGGTTGATTCGCTTGCCGACAAGCGAGATTCTCTTTATTGGACCACTATCCGTAACGTGCCGTTGCGGTTGGAAGAAGTGCAGAGTTATCAATATAAAGAAGAAAAGATTGCTTTGAAAGATTCGTCACCCGGAGAAAAGTCCGGGAAGAAAACAGTAGTCGGGCAAGTACTGAACACCATTATGTGGGGAAAGACTTTCAGAACTTCCAATAAAAGTGCTTGGCTCACTTTACCCGGTCTTTCCGCTTATATTCCCGAATATAATTTTGTGGATGGTTTCTGGTTAGGAGTTAAGCTGAAGACGGGAGTGAAGTTGTCAGAATCCTCAACGCTTCGTTTTGTGCCTTCTTTCTACTATACTACAGCTCGTAAAAACTGGATTGGGCAAGGAGAATTGACACTGGATTATGTTCCCCGGAACCGTGGCTATTTATCCCTTTCCGGAGGTCTTATGTCTGCCGATTATAATTCGGAAAGCGGAGAATCCCGTTTGATTAATAGTATGTCCAGCTCGTTGTTCGGCCATAACCATCTGAAGCTTTACGAGAATACTTTCTTCACAGTTGACCATGCGATAGAGCCGGCTAACGGATTACTTTTTTCTTCCTCATTTTCCTGGCAACGTAGGAAGATGCTGGATAACCATATCCGTAAAAGTTGGTTCAAGAGGGATGCCGAGCCGAATATTCCGGAAAACACTGCTTTCCGACCGATGCCTGAGAATGATATCCTGAAAGCTTCTTTTGAGTTGGAGTATACTCCGGCTCACTACTATCACATGTCGCAAGGTAAGAAAGTGTATGAAGCTTCCCGTTATCCTACATTTGCCCTGAAATATGACAGAGCCTTCCCTATGAGCGGTAGCCGTTATCTGACCTCGTACCACCTGATGCAATTCTCTGCCAAACAGAAAATCGAGTTCGGCATGTTCAATCGTCTGTATTGGTCAGTGAATGCAGGCTCATTCTTTGATGCCAAGAATCTCCAGTTCCCCGACTTCAAGCATTTTGCTTCTACCCGCATACTGGTTACGGAACGTTCTTTCGATACCGGGTTTAGTTTACTGGATAACTATGCTTTGTCCACTAATACCCGCTGGACACAGGCTAATGTCTCCTGGTATACTCCATATCTGCTTTTGAAACATCTTCCTTTTCTGTCAAGAAAAGCATTTGATGAAGCATTGCATCTTCGTTCCATTGTGATATATGGTCGGCGTCCCTATACGGAGATCGGATATTCGATCGGGTTTTCCGATAGGGCACGGATAGGAGTCTTTGCCGGTTTCGATTGTCTGAAGTTCCATTCGGTGGGAGTTTCCCTTAGTTTACCGTTATCTCTCTTTGGCGATCAATAAAACTTTTGTAGAAATTATGTTAACTTTCTTCTATAGGACTATTCTTTTCAGAAAAAAACGTATTTTTGTCAACCCGTAACCGAAAGAAATGAAGAAAATGACCACGAACCAGGCAATTCAATATAAGGATAGCATGAAAGTGCCGGAGCCTACTTTGCGCAGGTTGCCGTGGTACTTGTCGAATGTTAAGCTGCTCAAGCAGCGGGGCGAACGGTACGTCTCTTCTACACAGATATCCAAAGAAATCAATATAGATGCTTCCCAGATAGCCAAGGATTTGTCGTATGTCAACATCTCCGGGCGTACGCGTGTGGGCTACGAAGTCGATACTCTGATAGCCGTATTGGAAGACTTCCTCGGATTTACCGATATGCATAAAGCATTTCTGTTTGGAGTAGGTAGCTTGGGTGGTGCATTGTTGCGCGACTCCGGTTTGAAGCATTTCGGGCTGGAAATTGTAGCGGCATTTGATGTGAACCCGGAATTGGTAGGCACTACATTGAACGGAATTCCGATCTTCCATTCCAGTGAATTCGAGCAGAAGATGCGCGAATATGATGTGAACATCGGTGTGCTGACTGTACCTATCGAGATAGCCCAATGCATTACGGACACCATGATAGCCGGTGGCATCAAAGCTGTATGGAACTTTACGCCGTTCCGTATCCGTGTGCCGGAAAATATCGTTGTTCAGAATACTTCTCTATATGCTCATTTGGCGGTGATGTTCAACCGCCTGAATTTTAACGAAATCAAATAATGAAGATTATTGCTGTCGGAATGAACTATGCACTGCACAATAAAGAGCTGGGGCATACGTTAGTTAATAAAGAGCCGGTTATCTTCATGAAGCCCGACTCGGCTATATTGAAAGACGGAAAGCCTTTCTTTATTCCCGATTTTTCGGATGAGGTTCATTACGAAACTGAGGTGGTGGTACGTATCTGCCGTTTGGGAAAAAACATTGCGCCGCGTTTTGCCAACCGTTACTATGACGCAGTGACTGTAGGCATCGACTTTACGGCACGCGACTTACAACGTAAGTTCCGTGAAGCGGGTAATCCCTGGGAACTTTGCAAAGGGTTTGACAATTCGGCAGCTATCGGAACTTTTGTTCCTTTGGAGCAGGCAGGAGGCGATTTGCAGCAGCTTGATTTCCGTCTGGAAATAGACGGAAGGGAAGTACAGCATGGCAATACTTCGGATATGCTTTTCAAAGTGGATGAGATAATTGCATACGTCAGCCGCTTTATGACGCTGAAAATTGGTGACCTGTTGTTTACGGGAACTCCCGCAGGCGTAGGCCCGGTACAGATAGGACAGCATTTACAAGGATACCTCGGAGAAGATAAGTTGCTCGACTTTTATATTCGTTGAGTCAATTTATTACGATATGTTTATCAAACGTTGCTGGTTGCTTTGTTGCTTTATTGCTTTTCTTCTTCCGGTTTCAGCGCAGGAATTCATTACGCTGAACTGGCAGGAATTGTCTTCTGCACAGACGCTTCCTGTGGTGACGCGCGAACTTCCGTTAGGGAACGACTTCCGTTCCTTTACTTATCAGGTCGAAATTGAATTTCCGGAATACCAGAAACTAAGCCGGAATGAGGTGACAGCATTAGAGATACGGCTCGACAGTTTGCGTCAGCTACCTAATGAAAATGTTGCTTTCCGGGAAGGTTTACCGGCATCTCCGCAGATAAACTCTTTCACAAAAATCTCTGCACATCATGGTTTTCTCTCCATAAGTTTTGTCCCTGTAGTTTTTCGTGAAGGAAGCTACCAACGGCTGAACTCGTTCAAGTTATCCGTGAAATCCTATCCAAAGAAAGATGGAATAGGAGAGGGAACAGCCACTCGAGGCTCGGGAACAACTTTAACCAGAGCTTCTTTAAAAGATTGCACTACTTCGCTTCTCGCTTCAGGTCGTTGGACAAAGATAGGTGTGAGAAATACCGGAGTCTTTAAAATCACGAATGCCGAATTAAAGAAGATGGGATTCTCAAGACCCGAGAAAGTCCGCGTATTTGGTTATGGTGGTTATTTGTTATCCCAGCGTTTCAATGAACATCCGGCAGCAGATTTACCCGAAGTTCCCTTGCTGCGTTTGTCAGACGGTGTGTTGTTTTATGGTCGTGGCACTGTATCCTGGAAACCGAGTTCCGATAACACTTACTTTGTTCGCGAACGTAACTTCTATTCCGATGAAGGTTATTATTTCCTGACTGACCGGGAGGATATTCCGGAAATGGAAGTCGAAGTCCTTTCTTCTTTGAAAGAACCTTCTATCAACAGGTTGACGGCCTTTAATTCCTATACTCTGCATGAAAAAGAGGTATATAGTTGGGCAAGTACCGGCAGACAACTATATGAAGATTATGATTATGCGACGGGTAACACCAAGAATTATACGTTGAGTTTGCCGGGTATCGTTCCGGAAGATTCTGTATGGCTGACCACAGTTTTTGCTGCCCGTTCCATTGGAGCATCTACCTATTATTCGGTTGCAGTGAATGGTAAGGCGAGAGGAAATGCTACACTGGCATCCATATCTTCCGACAATCAATATTACACTAGAGCTACTTCTGCCTCCATAAGTACCTCCTGGCTGGGTACAGAGTCGGAGAATATTGTAGTGACCGTTACCCATACCCGCCCTTCCGGGACATCGGGGCGCTTGGATTATATTGCTTTGAACTATATCCGCTCGCTTACGCTGAATGCTCCTTACCTTACTTTCCGTTCTTTGGCCTCCATCAATAAAGAGACGACATTTGTACTTTCCGGTGCCACAGCTTCTACTGTTGTGTGGGATGTCACCGATCCCGCAAATATTTGCAGGATGGAAGGCAGCTTTGCAGGCGACACATATACGTTTACCATTCCCGCAGGAAAATTGCGTGAGTTCGTAGCCATCACTCCGGAAGCTTCCGGCTTTGATACGGTAGAAACAGTCGGGAATATTGCAAATCAAAATCTGCACTCTTTGGGAGCCACGGATATGATTATTATTTCTCCCGACCGGAAAGACCTGATGACACAGGCGGAACGGCTGGCACAAGCACACCGTGAAAAAGATGGCCTGTCTGTTCTTGTTCTTGCTGCTCCGCAAATCTACAATGAATTCTCTTCCGGTACACCGGATGGAACGGCTTACCGTCGTTTGATGAAGATGTTGTATGATCGTTTTCCGAATAAGGCTGAAAGTCCTAAATATTTGTTATTTTTCGGAGATTGCAGTTATGATAACCGTATGCTGACTTCCTCCTGGAAGAATTATCGGCCTGAAAACTTTTTGCTATCTTATCAATCGGAAACCTCTCTTGAGGAAACCTCTTCCTATGTAACGGACGATTATTTCGGCTTTCTCGATGATGGAGAAGGTGAAAATCTGTCAGATGCCATGCTGGATATAGGTATCGGACGTTTCCCGGTTCGCACGGCTGCTGAGGCAAAAGCTACTGTTGATAAGACCATCGCTTATATGGAAAATAAGCATGCAGGACCGTGGAAACACACCGTCTGCTATGTGGGCGATGACGGGGATGGCAGACAGCACATGTCCCAATCTGAAATCCTGGCAAGTTATACAGAACGGAATTATCCTTCCTTCCTTGTTGAAAGAATCTATGCCGATGCTTTCCGTCGCGAATCTTCTGCTACCGGAGAAACTTATCCCGATGCAACAAAACGCCTATTGCAATTATTCGACAAAGGCATGCTGGTAGTCAACTATACAGGGCACGGAAGTACTTCCGCCTGGGCAGAGGAGAATCTGCTGAACATGGGAGATATTACCAAGATGACATCCCCACGTCTTCCTCTATGGATAACAGCTACTTGTGACTTTACCCGTTTCGACGATATCCAGACTTCCGCTGGAGAGCAGGCATTCCTGAATGCCAAAGGCGGGGCTATTGCTTTGCTCACCACTTCCCGGGTGGTATATGCTGCGCAGAATTCTATTTTAAACCAGGCTTTCCTTCGTCATATCTTTTCCCGCCCTGAAGGTAAACGCCTGCGACTGGGAGATGTTATGCGGCTTTCAAAGTGCGATGCATCTTTGGCTACTGACAAGAATAAATTGAATTTCTCTCTGATCGGCGATCCTGCCTTGACCCTGGCATATCCTGATTATCAAATCCAGGTGGATGAATTTGCCGGAGTGAATGTAGCAGAAGAAACAAACACCTATCCGCAGGTGAAAGCCGGTAGCAAGATTACTGTAAAAGGACGTATCCTGACTCCCGAAGGTGCTTTAGCAGAAGACTTTACCGGCACAGTGCATCCTACTGTACTGGATAGTAAGGAAGAAGTAACCACTCTTGATAATCGTGGTGAGGGGGCTTATACTTATACGGAGCGCAGTAAAACTCTCTTCTCAGGCAGTGATTCGGTTCGTCAGGGGCGGTTTGAGTTTACTTTCCCTGTACCGTTGGATATCAATTATTCCGATGAAGAAGGCTTATTGAGTCTTTACGCTCTGGATGCTGTTCACTCTAATGAAGCGGGCGGAGCTTTCGACCGTTTCCTGGTAGGCGGTACGGATGATGATGTTTCTTTGGCAGATACGTTAGGCCCTAAGATAACCATTTATCTGAATACGCCGGACTTCAGTTCCGGTGGACAAACCAATACTACTCCCTTGTTCGTAGCCGAGTTAGAAGATGCGGATGGTATCAATACGGTTGGCAATGGTATCGGGCATGACCTTTCGCTTAGTATAGACGGCAGTGCGGTGTCGACTTACAATCTGAATGATTATTATACTCCGGTAGCGGGAGATTATACCCGGGGTACAGTGCATTTTTCAGTGCCCGAACTTACGGAGGGGAAACATATATTGTCATTCCGTGCTTGGGATTTACTGAATAATTCTTCTACAAAGACTTTAGAGTTTGAGGTGGTTCGAGGGCTACGTCCCGGTCTCTTTTCAGTAACTTGCACACAGAGTCCTGCCCGTGAAAGTACTACATTTATTCTTTCTCACAATCGCCCCGGTTCCACACTTTCAGTCCGTATGTCCGTGTATGATTTTGCCGGGCGGGAAATGTGGACACAGATGGAGAAAGGAATATCTGAAGGACAAACCTACTATGTAGAATGGGATTTGTGTAGTAACGGTGGGCAACGCCTGGCACCGGGTGTTTATCTATATCGTGCTTCTATTGTCTCTGATGGCAGTCGTGAAAGTACGAAATCACAGAAAATCATCATCCTGTCACAATAAACAGGGGGATTCTCTGTTTAATTAGTATTAAAAAGATATTCTTCATCCGCAGATGAAGAATTAAATAATATCGTATGAAGAAATACATCTTATCATTAATCATAGCTTTCTTGTCCGTACACCTTCTTGCTCAGGACAAGAATCAGTTTAACCCTGTTAATACCGGTGTTAACTCTCTAGGGATTGCCCCTGACTCCCGTGGTGGTGGTATGGGAGATGTGGGCGCGGCTACAGATCCGGATGTGAACTCCCAATTCTGGAACCCGGCAAAGTATCCGTTTACTATCAGCCGTGCCGGAGTGGCGGTTTCATATACTCCCTGGTTGCGTAAGCTGGTGAATGATATTGACTTGGCATATCTGGCAGGGTACTATCGCATCGGAGATTATCAGGCAGTCAGCGGTTCTTTGCGTTATTTCTCTTTGGGTGAAGTTCCTGTGGCATATCAGGATGAGAATTCTCCCGGATATACCATTAAACCTTATGAAATGGCGGTGGATATAGCTTACTCACGTATGCTTTCCGAGCGTTTCTCTGCAGCGGTTGCATTACGGTATATTTACTCCGACCTGGCATACAGGGAAGACGAAGAAGTTTCTGCCGGTTCCGCTTTTGCTGCCGACATTGCCTTCTATTATACAAATTACGTCATACTTGCCCAGCGTGAGTGCATGCTTTCTTTCGGATTGAATGCTTCTAATATCGGTACGAAGATTTCTTATGATAGCGGTAATACCAGTCAGTTCCTGCCTACTAACTTGCGTTTGGGTGCTTCTTTACTGTTCCCGATAGATGATTACAATACAATTGGAGTTAGTTTCGACGCCAATAAATATATGGTTCCCACCCGTCCTATCCGTGGAGAAGACGAGTCACAGGAAGAATATGAAGAACGTCTGGACCGTGATTATAATGATATCTCACCCATTAAGGGTATTTTCAAATCTTTCAGTGATGCTCCCGGTGGTTTCAAGGAAGAACTGCAGGAGATACAATGGTCGTTGGGATTGGAATATACCTATCACGAACAGTTCTCCATTCGTGGTGGTTACCATTGGGAACATGAGAACAAAGGAAACCGCAAGTATTTCTCTTTCGGAGCAGGTTTCAAGATGAGCGTGTTTTCACTGGATGCTGCTTACCTGGTATCTACAGCGCAGAGCAATCCACTCGACCAGACACTTCGCTTCACGTTAGGTTTCGACCTTGACGGAATAAAGGACTTGTTCGGACGTCGTAGAAGATAAATCAGCTCATAACTTTATTCCTTCTTTTCAGATAAGAATTATCTTACTTCACCTTTATAAGCACACAGTTGTCTTTCATGGAAGTTCAGTTTACTCCAAATGGTAACTTTAGTAACTCCACACGGTAACTCCATTTACATGCCGCGGTAAAGGTCGTTACATGCCGCGGTAAAGGTCGTTACAATAAGGGGTAAAGGCTGTTACATGCGGCAGTAAATGCTTTTACATCTTGCAGTAAACCGTCGGTAAATGCTATTGATTGATTATCAGTAAACTAACAAGAATAGAATTACAGAGCACTGAATCTTGTCTTTTTCAGTGAATACTATCCACAGACGATTGAATTCGCATAAATTAAATTTGGAGGCAAAGATAAACAGTTATATCTTTGTCTCTCAGATTCAGTCATTGATTCCTGAATAGTTGTATGGAATAGTATGAAATGAAAAAAATGATTTTAGAATCGGTGAAAGACACAGAAGATATCCATAGCCTCTTAACAATGATTCAAGAGGAAAATACATTGGCATTCAATATGTTCTATGAGATGTATTATGACCAGGTATTTCGCTATACTTACTATTTTCTGAAAGATACAGAATCTTGTCGGGAAGTAGTTGCTGATGTTTTCTTTGCTGTATGGCAATCGCGCAAAAGACTAAAGGATATAGAAAATCTGGAAGCTTATTTATTTATATCCGTAAGAAACGAGGTTACCCGTTACAATAAGAAAAATGGCAGGCAAAACCGTGTCTCATTGGATGAATTACCTGTCCAATTGGAAATCACAGAAGAAGAATCTCCTTACGATAAGATCTCTTATAAAGAAATGGAGCAGCTATTGGGAAAGATTATTGGCGAATTGCCGGAAAAATGCCGTTTGATATTTCTTATGGCTCGTCAGGAGCAATTAAAACCCAAAGAAATAGCAGAGAGACTTTGCATTTCGGAAAACACGGTGCGCGTACAAATGAAAATTGCTATAGAAAAGATTATCAAGCAAATAAAACCCTATTATCCGGACTTGACTCTTTCTCTATTATGGTCTTTCTTTTTCTCTTCTATTAGTTAAAGAATTTAAAAATATGGGATGCCTTTTAAATGAAATCCCATCAAGCCTACTCCTCAATTTAGAAACAATTAATTATGAGCGAGGAAAACAAATTTATTGATATTCTACGAAATGAATTAATTCATGACATCAGTGATCGTGAAAAAGCGATGTTAGAAGACTGGAGTCATTCTAATGATGATAATCGTAGTTTCCGCCAGTTGATTCGTGAAATGAAACTTTCTTCTGAAATCGAAAAGAAAGAAGAAGAAATGAAATCCTATATCTTGCAAGAAGTTCATAAACGGATAAACAGGAGCCGATACATCAGGCGTCTTCTAAAGATCAGCACTGTGGCCGCTTCTATTGCAATTCTATTGGGAATGACCGGCTATTTTTCATATAAAGAAGGTTTCAATCAAGTCAACAGTCAACCAATAGAGATGTCTAATCCATTCGGTATGTTATCAACAATCACTTTGCCCGATGGGAGTAAAGTCATTTTGAATGCCGGAACTACAATCACTTATCCCAATGCTTTTGTCTCAAAGAACAGGGAAGTCGAAATAAATGGAGAAGCTTTCTTTGAGGTGGCTCATGATGCCGAGCATCCTTTTATAGTGAAGGCTAATCAGATTAACGTTGAAGTATTGGGTACACAATTCAATGTAAAAGCATACGAAGAAGATGACTGGATTGAGGTTTCTTTATCAGAAGGAAAAGTTGAGGTGCAGAGTAAAGACAAGAAAAGAAGAATCTTCCTGTCTCCTGGAGAACAAGCATATTATGATAAGCACAATCATTCTTTGACTACACGTACAGTGGATATTGCCCATTATACATCGTGGAGAAACGGGATCTATTATTTCAGGGCACTTCCTTTGAAAGAAATAGTCAAACAGCTTGAACGTATTTTCAATGTAAATATTTGCATAACCTCTTCTAATATTGAGGATATTATTCTGACCGGCGACTTCTTACGAGGTGAGAATCTGGAGCAAATATTGCGTGTGATAACTGCAGATAAACGTTTAAAATACAGGATTGAAGAATATATGATCTATATAGATGAAAATAAAAGAGCTCGGAAAAGAATTTATTAACCCTAAAAAAAATGCCTATGATGAAGTGATATAGTAGTATGGAAAAAGCGAAAAATGCGCTAACATTTTTCGCTTCAGTTAAGACTAAAGTCTGTAATTGTTCATGGATTTACAAACCTAAAATCAATACAAAAATATGGATTTAAATTTAAAAAATAAACACCCTCGTCGTATTTATTATCTATTTCTTGTAATTATATTCTTTTTGGCATCTACGGAAATAGCTTATTCACAGGTAAAGAACCTATCTCTCCACTTAACAAATGTAACGTTAGAAGAAGCCTTGGCACAGATCAAGCAAAAGGGAGAATATTCTTTATGGTATCGCAATGAGGAAATCAACCTGAAGAAAAAAGTATCCCTTGATATTAAGAATGGCAGCATTACCCAAATTTTGGATGCCCTTTTTAAAGGGGAGGATTTGGGATATATAATAGAGGATAAGCACATCGTTATTTTTAAAGCAGATGAAAAGAGTAAGGCCGCTCAGCAAACAGGCAAGCGAATTACGGGTATAATTAAGGATAATACCGGAGAGCCGGTCATTGGATGTAATATCATGGAAAAAGGAACATCAAATGGTACAATCACCAGTGTGAATGGAGACTTTTCCCTGAATGTTGCGGAAAATGCAGTTCTACAGATTTCTTATATCGGATATCTTACCCAAGAGGTTCCTGTAAAAAATAATCAGAATATAACAGTCACTTTGCAGGAAGATTCACAAATTCTGGATGAAGTAGTTGTTGTGGGTTATGGAGTGGCAAAGAAAAGTGACCTAACCGGATCTATTTCTCAGGTGAAAGCGGAAAGTATGCAAAACTATACTCCATCCAGTGTTGGCGATTTATTGCGCAACAGTATTCCGGGTATGAGTGTGGGATACTCTGTTTCTGCGAAGGGAAATAGTGATATGATGATTCGTGGTGACAATACATTGACTGCCGGATCAAGTCCTCTGATTATTGTCGATGGAGTGATCTATAATGGTGATATTTCAGATATAAACCCGAATGATATTGAGAAGCTGGATATTATGAAAGATGCAAGTTCCGCTGCGGTTTATGGTTCGAGAGCCACCAATGGAGTAGTCGCTATTACAACCAAGAAAGGAAACTCTCAAAAACCTGTTGTCAACTTTAATGGAAGTATCGGTATAGCTACTACAGCGAACAGGGTAAAGCCGTATGATAAAGATGGATTTATTAAGTGGCGTTCTGATATGTTTAAGTCAGTTTATAGTGCAACTGTACCACAGACTCCTTGGAGCCCTTTTGATGATCCGCGTACGATAGATTCTCAATATTTGGATCAATGGATGGCCTACCATAGTACCACACCGGATAATCTGGTAGATGCCTGGTTGTCGGGACTGCGACTGACCGGATTGGAGATAGAGAATTACAAAGCGGGAAGAAGTATTGATTGGGAAGACTATATTTTTCATAATGGTCCGAGGCAGGATTATAACATAAGTCTTTCCGGGAAAAAAGAAGATTTTTCTTATTACTGGTCATTGGGGTATATGTCGAATGAGTCATTAGTAAAGGGAGATGAATTTTCTACCATACGTTCAAGGGTGAATATAGAGGGGAAACCTGCCCGCTTTTTGAAAGTAGGTCTGAATGCCCAATTTTCTTATCGTGACGAAAGCTCTGTTCCCGCAGATGTGGATCAGTATACCAAACTCACTCCTTACAGTTCCTTTTATGAAAGTGATGAAGAAACATTGAAATTGTATCCTAATGATGATAATCAAGCAAAACATCCTTTATTAAACTCTACATACAGGTCGCGGGAGCAGGAATATTTTACCTTTTTTCCTAAAATCTATGCCACTCTGGATTTGCCATTTGGAATTACTTATACGGTGAATTATACCACCCGGTTTGTCTTCTATCATAACAACATACATGATTCTTCTGAACACCCGGAATGGAAGTTGTTCGGAGGACGTGCTTCGCGTGAAAATTCTTTGAGAAGAGAGTGGCAAGTCGATAACATTATAAACTGGAATAAGACTTTTGCGCAAAGACATAAGGTAGATGTCACCTTACTGGCAAATGCAGAAAAATTCCGTAATGATACGGAGAAAATGAGTAACCAGAACTTTACTCCGAACGATATACTCGGGTATCATGATATGGCTATAGGTAATTTGCCGGAACTTTCAAGTAATGATGAGGTCAGAACATCGAATGCTCTGATGGCCAGACTCAACTATGGTTTCATGAACAAGTATTTATTGACTTTATCGGTACGAAAGGATGGATCGTCTTTGTTCGGATATTCCAATCCTTATGCTACCTTCCCGGCCGCTGCTTTGGGATGGGTGATTTCAGAAGAAAAGTTTTTCAAAGTGAAGTTTGTTGATTATCTGAAGTTAAGAGCATCTTGGGGAATAAATGGAAACAGGGACATTACAAATTATGCAGCTCTGTCTAAAATGCTTGCTGAAAAATCATTGAATACCGATTTAAACGGAAATCCGATTACAATCCCTACTCTGGAAATAAATACAATGGGAAACAAAAAGCTTAAATGGGAAAAGACAGAGGCTTATAACCTGGCTTTGGACTTCAGACTATTTAATGGCCGTTTAAACGGAACCGTAGAAACCTATTATATGTCGACTACGGATGTATTGGTAAACAGAGAACTTCCTACCATCACCGGATATAAAAGAGTGTACGCCAATCTGGGAGAAATCAGAAACAAGGGATTCGAACTTTCTCTGAGCAGTACCAATATGAAACAACATAATTTTGAATGGACATCCAATCTGATCTTCTCATTAAACCGGAATAAGATTATTACTATAACCGGTGAAAAGTATGATGTTTTTGATAAAGATGGTAACTTTGTTGGGCAAAAAGAACCGGATGACAAGACCAATAACTGGTTTATCGGTCAGGCAAAAGATGTGATATGGGACTATAAGATTCTGGGAACCTGGAAGATCGGACAAGAAGAAGAGGCTGCCAAATGGAATCAGGCACCTGGTGACTTCAGGTTGGAGGACGTAAATGATGACGGGTTGTTGACAGATGAAGACAAGCAATTTCTGGGATATAAAACCCCACGTTTTTCGTGGACTTTGAGCAATACTTTTACGTTGTTTAATGACTTTGAATTCTCTTTTGTTCTGTATTCTCTCTGGGGGCATAAGGGGAGTTATAATTTGGCAAAACATGCAGATCATATTGAAGATCGCTGTAACTCTAGGGATATTCCTTATTGGACTCCTGAAAATCAGTTGGATGATTTTGCCAGATTGCGCTCTGCACCTGCAAAAGGAGTCGATTATTCAGTATGGTTCGATAAGTCTTATATACGTTTGGAAAATATAGCCTTAGCTTATAAAGTTCCTGCTAAGTTCTTGAAAAAGACTCCTATATCCAATCTTAAACTAACACTGAATGTAAAGAATGCAGCTATGTGGGCAAAAGACTGGAAATTCGGTGACCCCGAAGATGGAATGCGTTCACAGAGAATATTTACTTTTGGATTAAATATGACCCTTTAAGTTCTAAATTAAATTATATAGACATGAAAACCATTATGAAATATAAAACAGCGATATTGTCATTTACTGTCTGCCTGTTTAGCTCATGCGGATCAGATTTCCTTGATCCTAAGCCACTCTCTTTTTATGCTCCTGAAAATGCATTGATTGATGAGGCTGGATTACAAGCGGTATTGGATAAGGCAATGACGACTTTCAGAGGAGAATTCTGTGCCGATCAAGCGCCGTTCTGTACAAATATGAAATATTCAGATATAGCTGTAGACGGTACAACCGATAAGGCGACTCCATGGCAGGATTTGAACAATCAGATGCTTCCTGATGGAAAAAACAACGATTTGGCATATACCAAAATCGGATGGTACTGGGATAATTCTTTTATCAACATTAAAAACTGCAATACGATTATAAACAGAATCGATGAAGCTACATTCAAATCGGAAGAATCGAAGAATGCGTTATTAGGTGGAGCCTATTTTATAAGAGCCTATCGCTACTATATGAAAACCTTGCAATATGGAGATGTACCTTTGGTCTTGGATGAACTTACTGAACCCAAAGTTGACTATTACACCACCACAAAAGAATCCATCTGGCTGAAAATGATAAAGGACCTGGAGTTTGCCGTACAGCATGTTCCCGAAGCTAATAAAGTAAATGGTGGACAGGTGACCAAAGCTGCCTGTAAGCATTTGCTTGCTAAGTACTACTTGCTTGAAGGAAGATTCGATGATGCTATCCGAATTACAACCGAAGTGATAAACGGTGGAGTTCATAAACTCTGCACTGAACGGTTCGGATCAGATAAAAGCATTGCCAATAAAGATGTAGTATGGGATATGTTCCGTATTGAAAATAAAAGTCTGCCGGAAAATACTGAAGGTCTATTGTTAACTATCGATAGATATGGTATGGAAGGAAATACGAATGGTACTAATGTCATGCGTAATGCACTTCCTTATTTCGGACTGACCGGAGTTATTAAAACACCCAATGGAGCGAATGGTTTGTCGGATGCAGCTAAGAATGAAATCGGGCTTGTGGAAAAATACGGCAGAGGAATCAGTCGTATCCGTCCCACTTGGTATGCACAAAAAGGTGTATGGATTATCAACCAGGTGGAAGATTTTTCAGATTACAGGCATCGGACAGATAATGAAAACTGGATGACTATGGAAATGTTGGTCTATAACAATCCTGCGCTGAAGAAAAACGGAAATGAATGGTATGGAAAGAATCTACAATTGTATAATGATCAGGGAAACATTTTATGTAACGATACCATCAGATGCTGGTTTAGCTGGCCAAATTATAAAACCTGGTATCCCGATCCTGATCGCGTACAACCACAGGGAGGTCCGGGCGACTTCTATATTTTCCGTTTGGCTGAAACCTATTTGCTCAGGGCAGAGGCTTATGTATGGAAAGGCGAGTGGCAGAAGGCTGCCGAAGATATAAATACGATACGGAAAAGAGCCAATGCACAATATATGTATTCGACTGCGGATGTTGAAAAGCAAAAGATAGGTGCCGTATTGGATGAAAGAGCGAGAGAACTGTACTATGAAGAACCGCGTAAAGTGGAATTAACGCGAATGGCTATTATTTATGCCCGGACAGGAATTCCTTGTTACAATGGGAAGACGTATACGATGGACAGGCTGACGGAAGATAATTTCTGGTACGACAGGGTAATAGAAGTCAGTGACTTTTATAATAAAGGTGTACGGACTCCATACGGAAACTATTTTACTTGTTCACCTTTCCATATATTCTGGCCTATTCCTTCGTATGCCATCAATACGAACTCCGGGGGAATCATCAATCAGAATAAAGGGTACCCTGGTACGGAAAAGAACATTCCTCCTTTGGTATACGAGGGTGATTAAAAAGAATAGAAGAATAAAATCAAAAATAATATGTTTTTAAATAACGATCCTATGAGATATATAACTGGAGCTGTGCTACTTTCATTAAGTTCGGGGGTACTTGCTGGAACTAAAGGAAAAGAAGAACCTGCCAAACGTCCGAATATCTTATTCGCGATAAACGATGACCAAAGTTATGCACATACCAGTTTTGCCGGTAGCCGGTTTGTAAATACACCGGGATTCGACAGAGTGGCTTCTAATGGAATCTACTTCACAAATTGTTATGGTGGCTCTCCGGGGAGTGCACCTTCCAGAAGTAGTTTGGTAACAGGGCGCCATCACTGGCAAAACAAGCAATCCGGGCAGCATGCTTCTTCCTGGATGAAAGAGCATGTTCCGTTTGTCGACCTTCTGGAAGCAAGCGGATATTACACTGGTTTTACAGGAAAAGGTGTAGACCCTTTCCAATATGCACGGAACGATCAGGATACATTATGGAGAAAAGGAAACGCTGCCGGGCATCCATTCAATAAATATAAATATGAAAAAAACATTTCTTCGGATTTGCGTACGGCCAAAGGAATTGGATTGACGAACTATTATGAGAATTTCCGTTCCTTCATGCAGCAACGTAAAGACGGACAGCCTTTTTATTTTTGGTATGGAGCTACCGAGCCTCATCGCGTCTATGAAAAGGGTTCATGGAAGCGCAATGGAAAAAGCCTCGATCAGGTAGATGTCCCCGGCTTTCTTCCCGATTCGGAAGAAGTGAGAGGAGATATGCTGGACTATGCCGTAGAAATAGAATGGGCTGATTCGCATTTGTCTAAAATGCTGGAATATCTGGATTCAATAGGTGAACTCAATAATACAATTGTTATAGTAACGGCAGATAATGGTATGCCTTTTCCCCGGGCAAAAGCCAATTGTTTTGAATATGGGGTACATGTTCCTTTCGCAGTTAGTTATCCGAAAGGTTTTCCGGGAAAACGCCGGGTAGATGATCCGATTAGCTTTGTGGATATTGCCCCTACCATTTTGGAAATAGCGGGAGTGAAACCGGATGGAATGCTTCCTATCTCAGGACGAAGCTTTATGAATATACTTAAATCGAAAAAAGAAGGAATAGTAGATCAGTCGAAAAAGTATGTGTATATGGGCCGTGAGAGGCATTCTTCTTCCCGATGGCAGAATTTAGGATATCCGCAGCGTGCTGTCCGCAACCAAGATTATCTGTTAATCTGGAACCTTAGACCGGAACGTTGGCCTGCCGGAGCTCCTCAGATGCTAAATAAGAAAACGGGCGAACTATGCCCCATGTACGGAATCGGTGAAGATGGTACCTTCCATCCCGATTGGGCATTTACTGATGTGGATGATGCACCTTCTAAGACGTTTCTGATAGAAAATCATAAGGACCCCGTTATTCGTCCTTATTTCGATCTGGCATTTAATAAACGTCCTGAGTTTGAGTTGTATCATATTGGTAATGACCCGTTCTGCCTCGATAACCTGATAGGCAAGAAGGATTATGCTGAGATTGAAAATGAACTGAAACAAGCTTTATTGGAGGAACTGAAACGATCGGAAGATCCCCGTATGGTGGGACCTGACAAAGAAATATTTGAATCCTACATCCGGTACAGTCCGATAAGGGAATTTCCTAAACCGGACTGGGCAGAATGATTTGATTGCTGGAGGGGTGTCCTCGTTTCTAGATACTTCTCATTTCTTTATTTTCCCAAAGAGGATGTGTTTTTAACAGATCTTCTTTGGGAATTTTAATCCAACACTTTTTTAGATCTATGTCGGTTGCCTTATATAAGACGAAAAATTGCGTAATTTGTGTTCTGTCTTTATTCCTCATTTGCTTTTTTTCCGTACTTTCGTGCATCCATCCAATAAAATTAAAGAAGAACGATATGAAAATACGTGTAGGCTTTGGCTTCGATGTACACCAGCTGGTGGCAGGGCGTGAACTTTGGTTAGGCGGTATTCGCCTGGAACATGAGAAAGGATTACTCGGACATTCGGATGCCGACGTGCTGATTCATACCATTTGCGATGCCTTGCTGGGAGCCGCCAATATGCGTGATATCGGTTATCATTTTCCCGATACCGCAGGAGAGTTCAAGGATATAGACAGCAAAATATTACTGAAGAAAACCGTAGAACTGATTGCAACCAAAGGTTATTCCGTGGGCAACATTGATGCAACCATCTGTGCAGAACGCCCCAAACTGAAATCCCATATTCCCGCCATGCAGCAGACGCTTGCCAAAGTGATGGGAATAGATGAAGACGACATCTCCATCAAAGCTACTACTACGGAAAAACTTGGCTTTACCGGTCGGGAAGAAGGTATCTCAGCTTATGCAACAGTCCTGATTACCAAATAATAATTGATTCTGACCTGATAACTATCTGAAACTAATCACTAACATGAAGAGAATCTCTTTAACCCTTTGTCTGGCTTTTCTGACAGCTCTGTTCTGCCAGGCACAGGTTGCCCCCTTAAAGTTTAACAAGAACGGAGAGTTTAAAATCGTCCAGTTTACCGACATCCACTTCAAGTATGGTAATCCTGCTTCGGATATTGCCTTGAAGCGTATCAACGAAGTGCTTGATGCCGAACGTCCCGACTTGGTTGTTTTCACAGGAGATGTGGTTTATGCCGCGCCTGCGGATACGGCTATGCGAACCGTGCTTGCCTGTGCTTCTTCCCGCAAGCTGCCTTTTGTTGTTACTTTCGGTAACCATGATAATGAACAAGGTAAAACCCGTGCCGAGCTCTATGATATCATCCGGTCCATGCCATACAATATTCAGCCCGATCGCGGAACAGTCGAATCTCCCGATTACGTTCTTGCAGTAAAGTCTTCGGATGGTAAGAAAGATGCCTCTGTGCTCTATTGCCTCGACTCTCATTCGTATTCCAAGCTGCCCGATGTGAAAGGGTACGATTGGCTCACGTTCGATCAGGTAAACTGGTATCGTCAACAAAGTGCAGCTTTTACCGCTAAGAATGATGGGAAACCTTTGCCTGCTCTGGCATTTTTCCACATCCCCTTGCCCGAATATAATGAAGCGGCTTCCGATGAGAATGCTATTCTCTATGGTACGCGTATAGAAAAAGCTTGTGCACCTGCTATTAATACCGGTATGTTTGCTGCCATGAAAGAGGCGGGCGACGTAATGGGTACTTTTGTCGGTCATGACCATGATAATGATTATTCGGTCATGTGGAAAGGCATCGTACTGGCCTATGGACGCTTCACTGGCGGTAATACGGAGTATAATCACCTTTCAAACGGTGCCCGTGTGATTGTATTGAAGGAGGGCGAACGCACCTTTACTTCCTGGATACACCTGAAAGGCGGCGAGTTGATAGATAAGACCGTTTATCCTGACAGTTACGTGAAAGATGACTGGCGTAAACGTCCGTTGGTTACGGAATAACCCTTCTGACAGGAACTCCCTTATATGTCAGGCTTCAGGATGGTTCATGCCTTTATCCTTAGTTTTCTTGCTCAACCGAAGTTACAAGGTAATGAGTCTTTATTTTTTTATAAGATAGTCACCGTTGTATTGTATTAATTATTACTTTTGTATAATTGGTAACCTCAAAAAGTCAAATCATGAAAAACAAGTTGTTTATATTTTATGTGTTTATTTTCTTGTGCTTTCCGATGGCTTTCGCACAACAAGCTACTACTGTAATTGAGCCTGATTTAAAGTATGGTAGACCCTCCAAGGAAGAGTTGGCATTGACTGCGTATGTCCCTGATACCACTGCAACTGCAGTTTATTTATTTCATAAGGGTAAGAGTGGCTTTACTTACGATGATGGTTTTCGGTTGTTTACGGAACATTGGGTGCGTATTAAGATATTGAAACCGCAGGGAGTATCGCATGCGGATGTGACTATTCCTTACTATGCACCTTCTGACAGAGATAAAGAGAAAGATGGTATTTTGAACTTGGACGGATGCTCTTATAATCTGGAAAATGGGAAAATGACTAAGACTCGCCTGAAGCGGGAACTGGTTTCTAATGAACGGGTGAATACCTATTACAAAGTCTTAAAGTTTTCGTTGCCTGCTGTCAAGGTTGGAACGGTTATAGAGTATCATTATAAAGTGGTTTCTGATTATTCTGTGCACATAGAAAACTGGATGATGCAGGAAGAGCTTCCTGTAGTATACAACCAATATGAAATAACCATTCCTCATGTATTTGTATACAATGTTGAGTTCAGAGGCCGTCAATATATAGATGTCTTGGAAGAGAAAAGCTCGATGCAGGCTAAGCAACATACGACAAGTGGTGTAGCAAGAGTTGCCCATGACTTTTCTATTTCGGCACGGAAACTAACATTCACCTCCCGGAATTTGCCTGCTATCCGTCAGGATGAATCTTTCTGTTGGTGCCCGGAGGACTATAAAATACAGGTCAGTTTCGATCTGCAAGGCACTAATTATCCGGGTGAAGACTATAAGCCTTATAGCCAGAACTGGGAAGATGTGGACAAGCAACTGACCAGGGAAGAGAGTAAGAGTTTCGGTGCGAACTTGTTGTGGCGGAATCCATATATTGAAGAGATTCGGGAACTTAGCCGTTCAGGCAATTTGGATTTTAACAAAAAAGTAATAGGAACATTCCAATTGCTAAAGCAGAAGTTTTCATGGAATGGAGAATATAAATTGTATAGCGAAAATCTGGATAAAGTACTTAAGACCGGAACCGGCAGTAATGCTGATTTAAATTTTATATTTATCGGCATGCTCAAAAGCTTTGGTATCAAAGCTTATCCTGTTGTCATGAGTCGACGCTCTGCAGGAATGTTGCCGGTTAGTTTCCCTTCCCTTCAGAAGTTGAACACTTTTGTGGTTGCTATTTATGATGAGGCTAAAGGTAAATATGTTTATCTGGATGGCTCGATGGATATACCGGCTCTTAATGTGCTACCCGTTGAATTGTCTGTAACTAAAGCACGTATACTTTCTGCGGATATACCTGAAAATAAGAAGTGGGTGAATTTGCAGGAGATACCTACCAACCAGATTTTTATGAAGATTAGTGCGAATGCTCAGGGAAGTCAGATAACGGGGCGCCGGACTACTATTCTGAAGGGACATGATGCATTGGGATATAGGAAAGAGTACCAGACAAAAGACTCTCTTGTAAATAAGCAGGAATTGGTTAAAGAAAAGCTGGCTATCAGCAATCTGAAACGAACAGAGATGGAAGATGACTTTGCAACCATACAGGAAGATTTTGATTTTATACTTGAAGCAGAGAAGTCGGAGGACCACATCTATATCAATCCGATGCTTTTCCCGCAGTTGACCAAGAACCCCTTTATACAGTCGGAGCGAATACTTCCGGTTGAGTTCCCTTATCTGTATAGGTTGAATCTCTCTTGTGCACTGACGCTTCCCGAAGGATACGAAGTGGAAGAAATACCTCACTCGCAAGTAGTGAAGACTGAAGATGGTAAACTGCAATGCAAATATATGATTCAAAGAAACGGAAACAATGTCATTGTGAACTATTCATTCAGCTTGAATTCCTCTGTTATGCCTTCCGAGTATTATAGTCAGTTACAGGAAATATGGAATAAGGCAATTGAAATGAATCAAGCTCTCATTGTGCTAAAAAAACTATAACAGTGTACAAATGCAGATAATAAATCTTGCAGGGATTGTTATATAGTCATTGTTTTATGTGGCAAATAAATGATAATTTCATTAGTTTTGCTGCAAGAAAAAGAAAGTTGTATGGATAAGATAAAAACTGGATTGGCCGCTTTCGGAATGTCGGGGCAGGTGTTTCATGCTCCTTTTATTTCCACCAATCCCCATTTTGAGTTGACTGCGATTACGGAACGCAGCAAGGAATTGTCGAAGATGAAATATCCACAATCCCGTATTGTGCGTAGTTTTGAAGAATTAATAGGGATGGAGGAGTTGGAACTGGTTGTTGTAAATACTCCGGATAGTTCCCATTATGAATATGCCCGTCGTGCTCTCGAAGCCGGAAAACATGTTATTGTGGAAAAGCCTTTCACTACTACCGTAGAGGAAGGGGAAGAACTTGTAGCTCTTGCTGCGGAAAAAGGACTAACCCTGAGTGTTTACCAGAATCGCCGTTGGGATTGCGACTTCCTGACCGTGAAAGAAATATTGGACAAAGGACTGTTAGGCCGTCTGGTAGAATTTGAATCCACCTTTCCCCGTTACCGGAATTTCATCAAACCTAATACCTGGAAAGAAACCGGGGAGAGTGGCGGAGGCCTGACTTATAATCTGGGTGCCCACGTCATAGATCAGGCTGTGCAGTTGTTCGGTATGCCCGAAGCTGTATTTGCCGATATTGCAACTTTGCGTACCGGTGGCAAAGTGGATGATTACTTCATTATCCATTTACTGAAACCTGCCCATGCGCCGGAAGTGAAGATTACACTGAAAGCCAGTTATCTAATGTGTGAGAATGAACCTCGATTTGTACTTCATGGTACGGAAGGTTCGTATGTGAAGTACGGTCTTGATCCTCAGGAAGCAGATCTAACTAAAGGCATACTGCCGGATACTCTGCATTGGGGAGAGGAAGATAAATCCCAGTGGGGAATACTTCATACGGAAAAGAATGGGGATGTGGTGCGTGAATCCTATCCAACTCTTCCAGGTAACTATGCTGCTTTCTATGAGAATATTTATCAGCATGTCCGTAAAGGAGAGGTCTTGCAAAGTGATGCCTGCGGAGTTCTTGGTGTTATCCGGCTGATTGAAGCGGCTTGGGAGAGTAGTAGGACGGGAAGTGTTATCAGATTAATATGATATTCTTTTATAAGTTATACTTGATATAAAAGAAATTTATAGCATTTTTATAAGTCATAACCTATAAAAATGAAGTGTATGAAGAAATGGGAGCTATGAAAGAGAAAGCGATTGTTCTTTCCGTTGCCGGTTCCGACAGTTCCGGTGGTGCAGGCATACAGGCAGATATAAAGACTATCTCCGCATTGGGAGGATATGCTGCTACGGCAATCACTGCAATTACTGTGCAGAATACATTAGGCGTGCAGGCCGTCCATCCTGTGCCGGCAGAACTGGTAGGTGAGCAGATGCAGGCAGTGATGGAAGATTTACGACCGGATGCCATCAAGATAGGTATGACCGGAAATGTGGAGATTATCAGTGAAATTGCACGGTTGTTACATCAATATTCACCCCGACAGGTGGTTCTCGATCCGGTAATGGTTTCTACCAGTGGGCACAATCTGATGACGGATGAAGCAGTGGAAGCTATTTGTACGCTATTGCTTCCGGAAGTGTCTCTCGTTACCCCTAATTTGCATGAAGCAGCAGTATTGCTGCAACAACCCATCCATACGGTGGATGATATGGAATATGCCGCACATCTGGTGTATGAGAAATATCACTGTGCCTGTCTGGTCAAAGGAGGGCATCTGACAGGCAACGAAATGTGTGATGTGCTTTATGACGGGCATGAACTTCATCTTTTTGGTGCCAGACGCATTCATTCTGGAAACCTGCATGGCACGGGATGTACTCTTTCTTCGGCTATCGCAACCTTTCTGGCACAAGGATTCCCTCTGTATGAAGCGGTGGAGCTGGCTAAAACATATATAACCAAGGCCATTGAAGCCGGGAAAGATTTACATATAGGGCAGGGGAACGGACCTTTGTGTCATTTTCCATATTTGGTAAATCCGGTGAATCCCTTAACTGAGGAATAGAGATATGAAACTTATTGTTATTACGTCTCCGGATTTCATTCCGGAGGAAGCCCGAATAATCACCGGACTATTTGAAGTCGGACTGGACTTGCTGCACCTGCGCAAGCCGGATGCTACGGCTCATGAAGTCGGGAATCTTTTGCATGGGATTCCTAAGGAATACAGGAAACAGATTGTTATTCATGATTTCTTTCCGCTGAAAGACGAGTTTTCTTTGGGGGGAATTCACTTGAATTCCCGTCATTCGGAAGCACCGGAAGGGTATCAGGGATTACTGAGCCGTGCTTGCCATAGCCTTGAAGAGGTGAAAACTATGGCTTCCCACTTTGACTATGTACTGATGAGTCCTGTTTATGATAGCATTTCCAAACAGGGATATCGTTCGGGATATTCTCAGGAAGCCTTACAACAGGCACAAGCAGAAAGGATTATTAATGAAAAAGTTGTTGCTTTAGGTGGAATAAGCGCGGCGAACCTTTCAGAAATAAAAGCTCTTGGTTTCGGCGGTGCAGCCTTGCTGGGAGATATTTGGAACCGCTACCAGACGTGGGAGGATGCAAAAGAAGTTCTGTCCCACTTTGGAAGACTGAAAAAAGCTGCCGGATAACGCTCCTATTTAAAATATAGTTTAATCAGGCAAGGGTTATCCTCTTCATTCCTGGATATTATTTTCTGATACTCTGCCGGACTTAGTATGGATTTGTATGCTTCGAGGTCGTCATACGAGGCAAACTGCACAATACATTCTTCTTCAAAAGCTTGAGGTCTTATGGATATATTCTCTTGGGTGTCTTTGAAGAAAAAGCTTTTCCCATCACTTTTGAGGTAGAAGAGATGTTTTATTGTTTGATTCGGGAACCATCCATACGAGAAGCAAACATAAAAGTATTTACTGTTCTGGTATTGCGATCCTAATAGATAAGGTATTGTGCCATTTCCCAGATAGTCCGTCATAAGTCTCCCCTCTTCTGCTTGGTTATCATCGGTTAATGTAAAGTTATATTTGGAAATATCGATGTTGTCCTTCCCAAAATCCCATTTGTAAGCTAACTTCAAACTATCTTCCGTAATTTCTAAAATCTCGTTGTTGTGAAAAGCCGGAGCAAAGTAAGTTTTTCCATCATAAGTATAGAAGCTTCCTCCGGATAGGGAGTTCAATATGCGCGGGCCTTTCCATAAACTGCTCACTTCTTTACCGTTATCCGCATTTACGATGGTGATGCAAGGCTCATCACTGCTGACAGGAATAGTCCATGTCATGATATTGTCTCCTATCTGCTCCATTGCCTGATAATTACTTTTCTCCGGTAATTGGTTTTGTTTGATGAAGTTTCCTTCTAAATCGTAGGTATAAAGACTGCCGAAAGGAGAGAGTAGCCTTACCTGATTCTTACTTTCATCGACAATCATATCATATACTTCCCTGTATTCTCCGGGACCTTGTCCTCTTTTGCCTATTGTGTGCAGGTAGTGTCCTTTATCATCAAATACAAATACCTGGAAATTTTTCCAGTCAAGAATATAGTTCCGGTTGTTCCCGGTGATAACCTTTACGGGACCTCTTAGCAAACAACTATCTGTAGTCTCCAAAGGTATCACCTGAATACTATCGAAAATCTCATGGATGGATATTGTCGAGGGTTTTAAATCTACTTTTAGAATAAGTTGCTGAGCATCGTAGTTTGTATTGTTATGCTTGCATGAAGCCAATAATAAACAGAATATGATAAGAGTAGTGTATTTCATAATGTGCTGATACTAATTTGTCAAACTTCTACTGGTATATTAACTGAAAGCAAAGTTAGGCAAATTAATTATTCAGCAGATGATTGTCAGAAGAAAAATTGTGAAGTAATAAAGCAAAATAATGTCGGATCATACTCTTACAGGAAAGAAAGGTATACGGGCGAATAATCATTCGCCCGTATATACATAAGAAAAGGTAATCTGCAAAAGATTATTTCTTCAACTTCGCAATAATTTCATCAGCAACCTTCTTTCCTGACATTAACATTCCACCGAAGATCGGTCCCATGCGCGGAGTGCCTGAAACGGCAGATGCAGCCATACCGCAAACATACAATCCCGGATAGATTTCTTTCGTTCCGTTTACTACTTCATTTTCTCCTGCCACTACGTCCAGCGAACGTTCGCCAATCACGCCACCCGTTTCTGTTGCCAGACGGATACCATTTTTGCGTGCTACGGTGGCAGCTATTTCGCTGTCATGTCCTGTTCCGTCCACTACTATCTTGGCGAGAATGTTCAACGGGTCTACGTGCATGCCTTCACGCAATACGGGAGTCCAGTTTACTACCACTCCGTTCACTGTGTTGTTTTTGAAGATAACATCTTCCACAGAGTAGCAGTTGAAGATGGTGGCACCTGCATGAACAGCCTGATAGAGCAGGGCAGAAGTGCTTTCTACCGAGTCCATTACATACAGTCCGTCTTCATACTTCTCGTGGTTAATATTGAATTCCTTTACAATATCAATCGCTTCTTCTTGGATAACAATCTGGTTGAACATCATGGCACCGCCCCACATTCCGCCGCCGGGGGCAAGCTTACGGTCGAACTGTGCCACCTTTAATCCGGCCTTTGCCAGATAATAAGCTGCTACTATCCCTGAGGGACCGCCACCGACAATAGCAACGTCTAAGTCAAGATTCCTTTCTAATTTTTCAAAATAGGTACTGATGATACCTTTGGATACTTTAGTTTCAATCATAATATAATAAGTTTAAAAAGTAATATGTTATAAGCTACAAGCTACGAGCTACAAGTTACGAGCTACGAGTGGCTGCGCTATGAAACGGCAAAGCACTTGTAGCTCGTAGCTTGTAGCTTATAGCTCATTCATTGCAATCCTTCAACTGCTGACTAATGCGCATAGCACAGAAATTAGGTCCGCACATGGTGCAATACTTTCCATTCAGGTGATTGGCTTCTTTATAATATTGGAGTGCCCTTTCCGGATCAAGACTCAGGTTGAATTGGTCTTTCCAGCGGAATTCATAACGTGCCTTACTCAAAGCATCGTCCCGTACTTCCGCCCCCGGATGTCCTTTGGCTAGGTCGGCGGCATGTGCGGCAATCTTATAAGTGACTACACCTACACGCACATCCTCTTTTTGTGGCAGGGCAAGGTGTTCCTTCGGAGTCACATAACAAAGCATCGCTGTTCCGTACCAACCGATTTGTGCAGCTCCGATGGCACTTGTAATGTGGTCGTAGCCCGGTGCAACGTCTGTCACCAACGGACCGAGTGTATAGAATGGTGCTCCGTGGCACTTCTCTATCTGGCGGTCCATGTTCTCTTTGATTTTATGCATCGGCACGTGTCCCGGACCTTCGATGAATGCCTGTACATTCTTTGCCCATGCACGTTCCACAAGTTCTCCCATTGTATCCAGTTCGGCAAACTGTGCCCGGTCATTGGCATCCCGTATGGCTCCCGGACGCAAACCATCACCCAGTGACAGGGCTACGTCATATTGCGCACATATATCGCATATATCATCAAAATGCTCATAGAGGAAGCTCTCCTTCTGATGCATTTTGCACCATTGCGAAATGATGCTTCCGCCCCGGCTCACCATTCCGCAAAGTCGTTCGTTGGCGAAATGTATATTCTTCAGGCGAATGCCGCAGTGGATAGTGAAGTAATCCACTCCTTGTTCGCACTGTTCGATGAGGGTATCCCGGAATAATTCCCAGGTCAGGTCTTCGGCTTTTCCGCGCACCTTCTCCATGGCCTGATACATGGGAACTGTACCCACCGGAACAGGACAGTTGCGAATGATCCATTCACGCGTTTCGTGAATGTTCTCTCCCGTAGACAAGTCCATCAGCGTATCGCCTCCCCATTTGCAGCTCCACACAGCCTTTTCCACTTCCTCTTCAATAGTGGAAGAAGTGGCGGAGTTTCCTATATTCGTATTTATCTTGACGAGGAATTTAGAACCGATAATCATGGGCTCGGCCTCAGGATGGTTGATGTTGGCAGGCAGTGCGGCACGTCCTGCTGCAATCTCATCCCGCACAAATTCCGGTGTGATGTAAGTTTCTATGCCCAATTCCTTGCAGTTCATGTTTTCGCGAATGGCAACGTACTCCATTTCCGGGGTGACAATTCCTTTTTTGGCATAGTACATTTGCGTAACCTGCTTGCCCGCTTTCGCACGGTAGGGCAGGGTGATATGCTCGAAACGGAGAGATTCGAGGCTCTTGTCTGCCAGGCGCATCTTGCCGTATTCGGAACTGATTGCCGTCAGTCGTTCCACTTCCCGCTCCTGTATCCACGGTTCGCGGAGGCGGGGCAGACCTTTCTTTAAGTCGACTTTCTGGTTCGGGTCACTGTATGCTCCACTTGTGTCGTAGATGTACACGGGGGCATTTTCCGTGATGATTTTCTTCCCGTTTTCCACTACTACGGTAGGCGTCAGATTCACTTTTCTCATACCCACTTTCAGGTAAGGGAAAAGTTCACCCTGCATGTAGACTTTCTCGGAATCGGGATAGGTGATTTTTGTTTTATCTTCCATGGTTCAATAATTGATTGCTATTCGGTCAGTTGTATGATTGTCTCCATCTCACGCACAGGATTCCCGGCTTTCAGAATACCACCGCTCAGTGCTATCCCGCTTAGTCCTACGGCTTTCAATGCCGGGATATCTTCACGAGTAATTCCACCAATGCCGACGACGGGAATTGAAAGACCTTCTTCTTTCATCTGCGCCAGGATGGAGCGGTAACCATCCAGTCCCAGGATGGGTGATAATTTTTGTTTGGTGGTGGTGAAACGGAAGGGGCCGCAACCAATGTAGTCCGCGCCATCGGCAACATGCTGCCTGATGTCTTCAAAAGTGTTGGCGGTTCCACCGATAATGAAACCTTTACCAAGTCTCTCCCTTGCTTCTTTTATCGGCATATCCAATTTTCCTAAATGGACACCGTCCGCACCAATCTGTTTCACCAGGTCTACGTGGTCATCAATGATGAAGGTAGCCCCGTATTGGCGGCAGAGGTCCTGCACGCGTATGGCTGTGTTTTTCAGTTCTTCTTCGGAAGCATCTTTCATCCGAAGCTGTACCCAGCGGCAACCTCCTTCGAGAGCTATACGTGCGGAGTCCGGATAAGAAATAGATGCCGTAAAATGCGTAATGAATTGTACGTCAAACATTCAAACTCTGAATTTAGAAATTATACTTGCAGAAAGGGGCAGTAGTATAAACGAATAGTAAGAAGATAAGAAGAAAAATTCCCTTCGACGGTACTAACCGTATCAGGTTCATTGGGTATAATCTCAGCTATATTTATAGCACCCCCTTTTCTGCCGGTAAAGTAAGGACGAATGTTTTTAACAGGAAAGAGACCGGCCTATCTTTTATGATTATTTAAACTTAACATAATTCAGTCGTGTATATTGCTTGTTTCCCGAAGCAAAGGTACATGAGATACGCGCTGAGACGATAAATACCGTCTCACCGGGTTGGAAAGCATGCTCTGTACCGGGTACTTGTCCCGATTCACGGCTTGCCGTACGGGAGCTTATCCGGAAAGTAACCAGATTACCGATAGAATCTTCCAGCGTCAGTATTTGTCGGACATAAAAATAGGGAGTTGTTCCTTTGACCATTGTTTTGTAAGGATCGTCTTCCAACCGTACACGCAGTACTTTCAGTGTTAGATTCTCTACTTTATCTCCTTCCTTGCCCAGGAAGCGGCTGGTAGAATATTTCTGCCTTGCCTGCCGTTTCTGAATATCCAGATGAACGGAATGGTATATCCGGGCTATTTCTGCGAAACGTTCCTGTTTAGGAATGCGGGGCGTGAATTTATAGGCAATCCAACTTACATAACTCGGGTCGATGCGGAAAATCTCGTGCAGAAAATGTCCGCGATACTTCCCGAAAGCAATGATATCGTCTCCCTTGCTTTGCATACGTTTAGCATTATACTCCACCAATAGCATGCAGCGGGGAGAGTAATAACATAGACTGCTTGCTACCCGCAGACTCTCATGGATATTTGTAGAAAGGTCTTGAATGTAAAAAATAGACTGGCGTTCGGGTAGTGGAGAATAAACCCATAATGAGTAACGGGGATAGCCGGGATGGGGCAACACCACCAGATAAGCACCTGCATCTTTGTAAGATGTTCTTCCCCGGTTGTATTCGTTTAGTTTCTGATACAACAGCCCTTGTTCTGCTTCGGGTATTCCCGGAATAATCGGATTTGCCATAAGCATTGAGTTATTTATTCAAATATAAGATTTTTCGGGCGAATAATCAAACTCTGTATGGAAAAGTTTAGGTTTCTTTTGTATCTGCACCGTACTTGGATTGTATCAGAGCCATACTTGCTCCGTACTATCTCCAGTCAGAGGTACCTCTACCTGAAGATAGTACGGAGCAAGTATGGCTCAAGTGCATTCCGGATACACTACAGATGCATCGGAAGTACATTCGAAATATTCGTTATTCTAACGATAATCTTATAAATTTGTCGCATATTTGTATGCAGAGATCAAAAATTGAGACTATGAGTAATCTTCGAATTTTATTGTATGTATTTATCCTTTCTTTGGTTGCATGTCATCCGGAGGGGACTAATGTGAAACAAGGATTGGACAAAGCCGCTCAATTAATAGAGCAAGATCCGGATACGGCATCCATTATTCTTGAAACGATTCAAATGAACCAGATGAATGAGGAGCAACTTGCAGAATATAATTTGCTTTGTACTCAGTTCAATGAAGATAAGAATATACCTCATTCTTCTGATAATCAGATTCGTCAGGCGGTATCTTATTATGAGCAATATGGAAATGAACTTCAAAAGTCGAGAGCCTATTATTATCTGGCATGCGTAGAGAGTGATTTGAATCAGGAGAAAGACGCCGAAGTTCATTTCAAGGAAGCAATAAAATTAGCAGCACAAGCAGAAGAATATGAGCAAATGACTAAGATTTGCAAGAGATGCAGCCTGTATTATCAGAAATATGAAAACTTTGACGAAGCACTGGAGATGGAAAGAAAAGCATACGCCAGCCAGTTGATGTTGATTGACAGCAAAGATAACTCTACTGTCATTTTATCTTCTGCTTTAGGTTTATTGGGTGTTATGTCTCTCTTGCTTGGGTTACTTTGGAAGAAACATCTGACAGTACATTCGCAACTGGATACCTTTAAGGAAGAAATGCAGATGAAAGAGGTCGAAGCTGACAAACTGGTGATGCAATGTAATTATCTTGAAGAAAAATATCAATCCCTCCAACAATATATTTATGAGAGCTCTCCGGTTGTCTCAAAAGTCCGTCAGTTGAAGGAGCGAACGGCTTTATCTTCTAAAGTATCTTTTTTCTCTGAGAAAGACTGGACCGAACTTTTGCGGCTTCAGGAGAGTGTTTACGGACTTGTATCCAAATTGAGAGGGATAAGTCCGAAACTTACGGAAGAGGATTTAAGGGTATGTGCCTTTTTACGCGAAGGCGTTCAGCCCGCTTGTTTTGCTGATTTAATGAAACTGACTGTTGAGACTCTGACCCGGAGAATCTCCAGGATAAAAACGGAGAAACTGATGTTGGCAAACTCTAAAGAATCGTTGGAAGATATTGTAAAATCATTGTAAGTCTGAATTTGTCTGTAATTGGTAATGTAATATTGCTGGTTATCAGTTGACTATGCTGCCGGGATGTCCGTGCTCGTCCGGTAAATTTCTTCTCTTTTACGGGGCTGTTCTATAACTTTGCAAACAAAAAAGTTACAGAACAATGAGCAACTTATTATTTAAAAAGTGGAATGATTTTAGTGGGTGGATTGTCTTTGTGATAGCAGCTTTTGTATATGGAATGACAATTGAACCTACTGTCAGTTTTTGGGACTGTCCCGAATTTATTTCGTGTGCCGAAAAGTTACAAGTGGGGCATCCGCCGGGTGCACCTTTCTATATGCTTGTTGGAAACTTGTTTACTCAGTTTGCTTCCGACCCGTCACAAGTGTCCTGGATGGTTAATTTTCTGAATGCGTTGCTGAGTGCCGGTTGTATCTTATTTCTTTTTTGGAGTATCACCCGGTTAGTAAGGTTCCTGATAATAAATGATGGGCAGAGTTTATCAACGGCGGATGTTATCATCATTCTGGGGGCAGGGTTTGTTGGAGCCTTGGCATATACATTCAGTGACACATTCTGGTTCAGTGCGGTAGAAGGTGAAGTCTATGCCTTCTCTTCTTTTCTTACGGCACTGGTGTTTTGGATGATTCTTCGCTGGCAAGATGAGTCGGATTCGGTATATGGCGACCGTTGGCTTATTCTGATAGCTTATATCATAGGACTGTCAATCGGAGTGCATTTGCTTAATTTGCTCTGTATCCCGGCTATTGTGTTGGTTTTCTATTATCAGAAATATCGGACGATATCGTTTAAAGGAGTAGCTGCGGCAATTGCTATATCCAGTCTTCTCATTATATTTATTCTTTTTGTTTATATTCCGGGCATGGCTGACATGGGAGGCTGGTTCGAATTGCTTTTTGTCAATGTATTCGGGCTTCCTTTCCACACAGGGCTGATAAGCTTTTTAGCTTTAACATTTTTCGTACTGGCCGGAGCCATTTATCGTTTCCGAAAACGTATGTTGCATACTTCTTTATGGTGCTTGCTTATGCTCACCGTAGGCTATACCACCTATGCGGTGATACTGATTCGTGCCAACGCCAATACTCCGCTTAATGAGAATGCGCCGGACAATATTTTTACGCTCAAAAGTTATCTGAACCGAGAGCAGTATGAAAGTGCTCCCCTGCTTTATGGAAAAACCTACGCTTCCGAACCGGAATATGTGCCCGAGGGTGACTATTACAGAGTAAAAACCACAAAGGGGAGTGCTGTATATCGCCCGGATAAAGAAGAAGGCAAATATAAAATAATCCGGCATAAAGAAGACGTGTGCTATACTCAGAATATGCTGTTTTCCCGGATGTGGAGTGAGCGCATGGCTTCTTCTTACAAAAATTGGACAGGAGGAAACGAGGTTGCTCCCACACAAAAAGAAAACCTGACTTATTTCATTACCTATCAGCTCAACTATATGTATTGGCGCTATTTCTTGTGGAACTTTGTAGGACGGCAGAACGATGTGCAAGGAAGTGGCGAACCGGAACATGGGAACTGGATAACAGGAATTTCCTGGTTGGATAATTTAAGATTGGGAGACCAGAGTTTGTTGCCGGAATCCCTACGCCAGAACAAAGGGCACAATGTGTTTTACGGATTGCCGCTATTATTAGGACTGTTCGGTATCTATTGGCAATGGAACCGCAGCAAGAAAGGCAAACAGCAGTTTAGTGTACTGTTTTTTCTCTTCTTTATGACAGGACTGGCTATTGTGCTTTATCTGAATCAAACACCCGGTCAGCCGCGCGAACGGGACTATGCATACGTCGGTTCGTTCTATGCTTTTGCTATCTGGATAGGGATAGGTGCTGCCGGATTGTGTGATGCGCTTCGCCGGAAAACGACTTCTACGGTACAAGTCGGTGTATTAATGACAATCTGTTTATTGATTCCGGTGCAAATGGCCACTCAGACGTGGGATGACCATGACCGGAGTGCCCGTTTCACTTGTCGCGACTTTGGGGCTAACTATCTGATGACTCTTCCCGATACGGGAAATCCGATTATCTTTTGTAACGGGGATAATGATACTTTCCCATTGTGGTATAATCAGGATACGGAGGAAGTACGCAAGGATGCACGTGTCTGCAACCTAAGCTACGCACAGACCGATTGGTATATTTATCAACAGCAATGTCCGTTGTATGATGCTCCCGGACTACCTATAAGTTGGAATAAGAATCAATATCAGGAAGGTAAAAACGAATATGTGGCCGTACGCCCGGAACTGAAAAAGCAAATAGAGGAATTGTACCGGAGAAATCCGGAGGAAGCACGTGACAGCTTTGGAGAAGACCCGTTTGAAGTAAAAAATATCTTGAAATATTGGATATTCTCAGAGAGACAGGAATTTAATGTAATTCCTACGGATACGATAAATATCCATATTGATAAGGACGCGCTGCTTCGTTCGGGAATCATGCTTCCTGAAGCAATCCGGCAGTTGAAGGGGGAAGAACTGAAAGATGCGATACCGGACAAACTTTATATTCCTTTAAAAGATATACGTATGCTGAACAAAGTAGATTTACTGATGCTGGAGATACTGGCGAACTGTAATTGGGAGCGTCCGCTTTACCTTGCAATCTCCGTAGGGAGTGTCAGTAAACTGAAGTTTGACAATTACTTTGTGCAGGAAGGATTAGCATTCCGCTTTACGCCTTTTGACTATAAGAAGTGGGGAGATGCCGACGAAAACAGGCCTTATGCAGTAGATGTGGAAAGGCTTTATGACAATGTAATGAACAGATATAAATATGGCGGGCTGAATACTCCGGGGCTCTATCTGGATGAAACAACCCTGCGTACGTGTTGGTATCATCGCAGGCTTTTCGCGCAACTGGCCAAAGAACTGATAATACAAGGAGACCCTGCGCGTGCAAAGAAAGTACTTGCTTATGCGGAACAGGCTGTTCCGGGATATAATGTTCCCGAAACGTATGAAAGCGGTTCTTATAGCATAGCAACAGCCTATGCCGCATTGGGCGAAAAGATGAAAGCGATAACCCTGACAGAGCATTTGATAGCCGAAGCGGAAGATTATATCAACTGGGCTTTTTCATTAAAGGGGAACCGTATGGAAATGGTCCGCAATGATTGTATCTATAAATTCTGGCAATGGAACCAATGTAATGAACTTCTGAAGAAGGTAGATGAGGAGAGTTATAAAGAGAGCAACAGACGGTTTGAAGATAAATATGCACTATTTGCTCCAAACATGGGTTATAAGAACTAAAACTAAAGAAGAACATGGGAACAAAAATAATGAAGCAGAAGGAGACAGAAACGGTATTTGGCAGGAGAAATTATGTAATTCTGCTAATTGGCTCGGTAATGATAATAGTGGGATATCTGTTCATGAGCGGCGAGGGGAGTACCCCCGCCGCCTACAACCCTGATATATTCAGTGGATTGCGTATAAGGGTAGCTCCCATCGTATGTTTGACAGGGTATTTGATTAATATATTCGGTATCCTGTATCGGCCTAAGCGGAGCTGATTGTCTGAGAGATTTGCGTGCATTAGAACCGAACCATCAGTTCTAATACAATCTTATCCTGCTCTGATTCTTTGGCAATGCTGTTTTTGGCATAAAAGTATTTTTCAAAGTTCAGGCGAAGGTCCGTACGGAATGCTTTGCTGAGGCTGAAAGTGACACCACCCGTCACGCGGTGCCGTTTATAGTCAGTAGTGACTAAAGCGCCTGTTTCCTCATCGATAGCTTTGCCGTCGCTCTGGCTGGTCATCATATCATAGCGTACCAGGAAAGACATTTTGTTGAAAACCTTTCGTAGAGGTAAATCGTAGTTGATGAAGCTGTTCACGGCATGCACATTGTCGTAAGCATTGTCAGCATACGTCTTGTACAGGTATTCCCCTTCAATATGGAAACGGCCGGATTCGTAGAAAACACCGATGTCATAAGAGTTAATCCGTACATCTTGCGGCTGAATGCTCTGTATGCTTAAAGCCAGATTAAGTTTTTGGGCAAACAGGAATTGCGCTTTGGCGGAGTAATTCACTTCTTTGTGCCACTCCTTCTGGTTGGTCAGTCCCGAACCATTATAAAGCCCGCCCTCTAATGTAACAGGTATTTCAGTTCCGAGTTTATATCCCAATGTAACGCCAACGTCACGTACGTTACCGACTTGTTTCGCAATGAATGAACGGTTGGCAAAATATTGCTGGTGCGGAGAACGGTGGGCGTCAATGGTGAACGGTACGCGCATTTGTCCTGCAGTTACTGTCAGGTCTTTTACCGGGAAGAGGCGGGCGTAGGCATCCAGCATCTTGATTTGTCCTTCATCGGAAAGGTCGATTTCTGCTTTATAAGCCACTATCGGTAATACATTGCCGGTAATACTAATACGCGCATTGCGCACTTCGAAGCGGCTGGCAGCCATTTCTGTCTGATACTCGAACTTGGTGCGGATAGTACCATGTATTTCCGGAAGATAATCTTTTGTTTCCAGTTCTTCTTTATCAATCTTCTTTCCGTCTTCGTTGCGGTATGGAGTTTGAGCTTTCACAGCCAGTGGCAACAAAATGATGAGCAACATCAATGCGCTTTTCTTCATAATTCTTAGTTGTAGTCGATTAATTTATGGCGGCAAAGTTCAGACATACGTGTTATGTTTTTATGTCATGTGTATTTCGTTTTAGTTACAATTCTCTTTTTTCTTTTTCATTTTAGTGGTGGTGTCAACCATAAAAAGACGTTTTCCTTCACTTTTTATTAGAGGAGGTAACATAAGCGAAAAACTTGTAACACAGATATGGGGATTCTCTCTAAAAAAAGTATTCTTTTGCAACCGTTTCCAATAGCAAACATTAAATAATGTATATATGATATCATAGTATACGGATATACAATGAAAAACCTTTTAAATAATTATCAGATGAAACATTTATTCAAATTTTCCCTTTGCGCGTTGGCATTTGCCATGAGTGCAAATAACGGGTTCGCACAAAGCGGCGAAACAGGACTGAAGGATGCTTATAAAGATTACTTCTCTATTGGCGTGGCTGTTAATATGCGTAACATAGCAAATCCCGAACAGATTGCCATCATCAAAAAAGACTTTAACAGTATTACGGCGGAAAACGACATGAAGCCGCAACTCACCGAGCCTGCCTACGGACAGTTCAACTGGGAGAATGCCGACAAGATCGCCAACTTTTGCCGTAGCAACGGTATCAAACTTCGCGGGCATTGCTTGATGTGGCATGCCCAGATAGGAGAATGGATGTATAAGGATGAAAAAGGCGATTTTGTGTCGAAAGAGAAATTATTCCAGAATATGAAGCATCATATCACAGCCATCGTGGAACGTTATAAAGACGTGATATATGCGTGGGACGTGGTGAACGAAGCTATCTCCGATGGTGGCTGGCAGGGTGGCCGGCGAGGCATGGGAGAGCAACCAAGTCCATATCGTAATTCCCCCCTTTATCAGATTGCCGGTGACGAGTTCATTAAGAAAGCCTTTATTTATGCCCGTGAGGCCGACCCTAATGTACTCCTTTTCTATAATGACTATAATGCTGCCGATCCTGGAAAGCGCGACCGCATCTATAATATGGTGAAATCCATGAAGGAAGAAGGTGTGCCCATTGATGGTATCGGCATGCAGGGACATTACAATGTCTACGGTCCGAGTATGGAAGATGTAGATGCTGCCTTGACAAAATACTCTACGATAGTGAAACATATTCATATTACCGAGTTGGATATTCGTGCCAATCAGGAAATGGGAGGACAGCTTAACTTCAGCCGTGATGGCGGCAATATCAGTCAGGTAGTGAAAACGCTTCAGGAAGATCAGTATGCTCGCCTGTTTAAAGTGCTTCGCAAGCATAAGGATGTGGTAGACAATGTTACTTTCTGGAATCTTTCCGACCGCGACTCATGGCTCGGCGCACGCAATTATCCGTTGCCTTACGATGAGAATTATAAGCCGAAACGTGTCTATAGCATCATTAAGGATTTTGATCCGGCACACGATAATGCTGTGGTGAAAGAAGATTTCCGTCCTTCTGTGCTTAATCAGCCCGGACGGCAGTATCCTATGGTTAATTCGCAGGGATATGCCCGCTTCCGTGTAGTTGCTCCTGATGCCAAATCAGTCATTGTCAGCCTTGGACTGGGAGGTCGTGGCGGCACAGTTCTCCGCAAGGATAAAGAAGGTGTATGGGTGGGTACTACAGATGGCCCTATGGACGAGGGATTCCATTATTACCACCTCACTATCGACGGTGGCGTGTTTAATGACCCGGGCGCCAAGAATTATTACGGTTCTTGCCGATGGGAAAGCGGCATTGAGATTCCGGCTCATGACGAAGATTTCTATGCCATGAAACAAGTGCCTCACGGTAATGTTCAGCAGGTTTATTTCTATTCCAAGAGTACGGACACTCACCGTCGTGCATTTGTTTATACACCGCCCACTTATGGCAAGGATAAGAAGAAGTATCCGGTTCTTTATTTACAGCACGGATGGGGAGAAGATGAAACGGCATGGTCCAACCAGGGGCATGCGAATCTGATTATGGACAACCTGATTGCCGAAGGCAAGATTGAACCGTTCATCATTGTAATGACGTATGGCATGACGAATGATGTGAAATTTGGGCATATCAAAGAGTTCACGGCTAAGGAGTTTGAAACGGTGCTGGTGGACGAACTAATACCTTATATTGATAGTAACTTCCGTACACAGGCCGACAAGAAGCACCGTGCTATGGCAGGACTTTCTATGGGTGGCTTTGAGACGAAACTGATTACTCTGCGACGTCCGGAAGTATTCAATTACTATGGACTGTTGAGCGGTGGTACTTATGCACCGGACGATATCAAGGATAAAAAGCAGGTGGAATCCATCTTCATCAGTTGCGGAAGCAAGGAGAATCCGGATGGTGTGACTAAGGCTGTGAACGACCTCAAGGCTGCCGGTTTCAAGGCTACGTCGTTCGTTTCTCCCGATACGGCGCATGAATTCCTGACTTGGCGTAGAAGTTTGTATCACATGGCACAGTTGCTTTTCAAATAAGGATATGCCTTAAAAGATAAAAATAAAGTCCCTCAAAAGTTATTGTCCAACTTTTGAGGGACATTTTGTTTTTCTTCTCCCCGAAATCATCTATTTTTGTAAGCTAATTGAATGAACATCCTAAAATGAACAGACCTGAGAAGCGAGTATTGGTAGGCATGAGCGGCGGTATAGACAGTACCGCCACTTGTCTGATGTTGAAAGAACAGGGGTATGAGATAGTCGGACTAACCATGTGGGTGTGGGGAGATGAACCGGTGGAGGCGCGACAACTTGCCGACAGTATGGGTATCGAACACCATGTGGCTGATGAGCGTGAGGCTTTTCGCAAAGTAATTGTGCAGAACTTTATTGATGAATATTGCCAGGGGCGGACACCCAATCCGTGCGTGATGTGTAACCCTACATTTAAATTCCGTATACTTACTGAATGGGCGGACAAACTGGATTGCGCATTTATCTCTACCGGGCATTATAGCCGTCTGGAAGAAAAGAACGGGAATATATATATAGTGGCCGGAGATGACGATAAGAAAGACCAATCTTATTTTCTTTGGCGACTGGGGCAGGATGTGCTGAAACGTTGCCTTTTTCCGCTGGGCACTTATACGAAGTTGCAAGTGCGGGAGTATCTGCGTGGGAAAGGCTATCAATTGAAGGCGGAAGAAGGGGAGAGCATGGAGGTATGTTTCATCAAGGGTGATTACCGGGACTTCCTGCGCGAACATTCTCCTGAAATAGACCGTGAAATCGGTCCCGGATGGTTTGTCAATTCCGAAGGGGTGAAGTTGGGTGAGCATAAAGGTTTTCCTTATTATACCATCGGACAGCGGAAAGGCCTGGAAATAGCTTTGGGCAAACCGGCTTATGTGTTGAAGATAAATCCGCAGAAGAATACAGTGATGCTGGGTGATGCCGAACAACTACAGATCGAATATATGCTGACCGAACAGGATAACATTATCGATGAACAGGAATTCTTCTCGGTTCCTGACTTGACAGTACGTATCCGTTATCGTAGCAAACCGATTCCCTGCACGGTGAAAAGGCTGGAAGACGGGCGGCTGTTTGTACATTTCTTGTCCGAAGCATCAGCTATTGCACCCGGGCAGTCAGCTGTATTCTATATTGGAAGGCGGGTAGTGGGGGGCTCGTTTATTGCTTCCCAGCGGGGCATTGGCTTGGTTATTGCAGAAAATAAATAAGTAATGGATAGTAATAGAATGAGAAAATTATTTCTTTTTGGGGCTTTCATCCTGTTTATGACAGGTGTGTCCGCACAGCAAGATTCATTGAAGTATCGCATCAGTTTAAAAGACAAGGCTGCTACAGAGTATTCGTTAAAACGTCCTGAGAAGTTCCTGTCGGAAAAGGCTATTGAGCGACGTAAAAAGCAGAATCTTCCGATTGATTCTACTGATCTTCCGGTGTGCCGCAAATATATAGATGAAATCCGCAAGCAGGGAGTGAATATTGTGGTGGTTGGAAAGTGGGATAATTTTGTAACAGTATCTTGTAACGATACTACTTTAATAGACCGCATTGCAGCATTACCTTTTGTACGTTCTACGGAAAAGGTATGGTTTTCTCCCGGTGCTGATAAACCGACAATGTCAACGGAACGGGATTCTGTAATCAATCAACCGACCCTACATCCGGATAGTATCTATGGGCGTGCCATTACTCAGGTTCAACTGAGTAATGGAGATAAATTGCATGAAGCTGGTTTCAAAGGTCAGGGAATGACGATTGCAGTTATTGATGCCGGTTTTCACAATGTAGATAAGATTACTGCTATGCAGAATATTCATATTTTGGGTACAAAAGATTTTGTGAATCCCCAAGCGGATATTTTTGCAGAAAGCAGTCATGGCTTGAGCGTTCTGTCTTGCATTGGAATGAATCAGCCTGAGATTATGACAGGGACAGCACCCGAAGCTTCCTTCTGGTTGCTTCGTAGTGAAGACGAATATTCGGAACATCTGGTAGAGCAGGATTATTGGTCGGCTGCCGTAGAATTTGCCGATAGTGTGGGAGTGGATGTGATTAATACCTCTTTGGGGTATTATACGTTTGATGACAAATCAAAGAATTATAAATACCGTGATTTGGATGGACGGCATGCTTTGATGTCTCGTCAGGCTTCACGCATTGCTGATAAGGGAATGGTGCTGGTATGTAGTGCTGGTAATTCCGGCATGGGTTCTTGGAAGAAAATTACCCCTCCGGGAGATGCGGAAAATGTATTGACGGTAGGAGCTGTTGATAAGAAAGGAACATTGGCCCCTTTCTCATCTATTGGTAATACTGCAGACCATCGTGTGAAGCCTGATGTAGTTGCAGTAGGGTCAGGATCAGACGTCATCCGTCCGGATGGTAATCAGGGACGGGCTAATGGTACTTCTTTCTCTTCGCCTATTATGTGTGGTATGGTGACTTGTTTGTGGCAGGCTTGTCCGAAGTTGACAGCAAAAGAAGTGATTGAATTGGTACGTCGGTCCGGTGACCGTGCGGATTTTCCCGATAATATCTATGGATATGGGGTACCTGATATGTGGAAAGCATACAATGAGTATAAGTTGAAGAATAAATAATAGATTACATACTGCTATTGGTGATGTGTGACCTGTAATACGTAAATGAACAGAATGGAAGCATTGTCTTTGTATGATTTAAACGCTTTGGTGCGTCGGAGCCTTGAACAATGCCTGCCCGATGAATATTGGGTGCAGGCAGAGCTGAGCGATGTGCGTACGAACAGTACCGGACATTGTTACCTGGAGTTTATTCAGAAAGATCCCCGTAGCAATAATCTGATAGCAAAGGCGCGTGGAACCATTTGGGCAAATGTATATCGTTTGTTGAAACCTTATTTTGAAGAGTCGACGGGACAGGCATTTGTTTCAGGTATTAAGGTTTTAGTTCAGGTTACTGTCAGTTTTCATGAACTTTATGGCTACAGTCTTACTGTGCAGGATATTGACCCTACTTATACCTTGGGTGATATGGCACGCCGGCGCCGGGAGATATTAAAACAACTTGAGGAGGAAGGGGTGTTGACCTTGAATAAGGAGCTGGAAATGCCGGTCTTGCCCCAGCGTATTGCAGTAGTTTCATCACCTACAGCCGCAGGTTACGGGGACTTTTGCCATCAGTTAAAAAATAATTCCCGTGGCTTCTTCTTTCATACGGAATTATTTCCGGCATTGATGCAAGGCGATCGTGTGGAAGAATCTGTATTATCTGCTCTGGATGCTATTCTGAATCGTCAGGAAGATTTTGATGCTGTGGTTATTATCCGTGGCGGTGGGGCTACTTCTGATTTGTCCGGTTTCGATACCTATCTGCTTGCTGCTGCTTGTGCTCAGTTTCCGTTGCCCATAATCACTGGTATAGGACATGAGAGAGATGATACAGTACTTGATTCTGTGGCTCATACCCGTGTGAAGACTCCGACTGCTGCTGCGGAGTATCTTATAAATTGTATGGATCTTGCCGCTGATGAACTGGAAGTACTTATCAGTCAACTGCATGAAAGTGTGCGCTCCCGTCTGACAGAAGAACATCGTAAATTGATTTCATACAGAAACCGTATTCCTTCTGCTGTTGTCCGGCGTGTGTCCGATGCCAAACTTGCATTACTGACTACCCGGAAAGATATTTCGCTGGCTGTTCAGACTTTACTTTCGCGTCAACGGCATCGTCTGGAGTTGTTACAACAACGTCTTGCTGATGCTTCTCCCGAGAAGATGCTGGCACGTGGCTATAGTATCACGTTGAAAGATGGAAAAGTTGTAAAAAACGGGGATGTATTGCAGCTGAACGATGAAATAGTCACTCGCCTTTATCAAGGGGAGATTGTTTCTATAGTAACAGATTTATAGCTTATGGATATAATTCAAGATATCCATAATGGCGTTAATTAAAATAAAAATATAGATATGCCTGCTCCGAAGAAAAAAGAAACCTATTCCCAGGCAATGGAACGTCTGGAGAAGATTGTCCGTCAGATAGACAATAATGAGTTGGAAATCGATGCGCTTGCTGAAAAAATAAAGGAAGCGAATGAGATTATTGCGTTTTGCAGTGACAAATTGACTAAAGCCGACAAGGAAATAGAAAAATTACTGTCGGAGAAGCGAGAAAGTGAAGAATAAAGATTAAATTTGTTGCAAAATGTACGTAATGAGATTACTAATACTTTGAGATATGAAAGAAATAGATTGGTCTAATCTGTCATTCGGATACATGAAGACAGATTACAATGTGAGAATTAATTTCCGGGAAGGTGAGTGGGGAAAACTTGAAATCAGTAGTAGTGAACTGATCAATATGCATATGGCAGCTACCTGTCTGCATTATGGTCAGGAGGCATTCGAAGGATTGAAAGCATTCCGTGGTAAAGATGGTAAAGTTCGTATTTTCCGTTTGGAAGAGAATGCCGCTCGCTTGCAGTCTACCTGTCGTGGTATTATGATGGCAGAATTGCCCACAGAACGTTTCAAAGAAGCTGTACTCGCAGTAGTGAAGATGAATGAGCGTTTTATTCCGCCTTACGAAAGCGGTGCTTCTCTTTATATTCGTCCGTTACTGATCGGAACAGGTGCACAAGTGGGGGTTCGTCCGTCCAGTGAATATATGTTCCTGATCTTTGTTACTCCGGTAGGTCCATACTTTAAAGGTGGTTTTGCTGCTACTCCTTACGTGATTACTCGTAAGTACGATCGCGCGGCTCCTCTCGGAACAGGTATCTATAAGGTAGGTGGTAACTATGCAGCTAGTTTGCGTGCCAGCCAAGAGGCTCATGCAGCGGGTTATTCTGCAGAATTCTACCTGGATGCCAAAGAAAAGAAATACATTGATGAATGTGGTGCAGCCAACTTCTTCGGTATCAAGGATAATACTTATATAACTCCTTTATCTACTTCCATCCTGCCTTCTATCACAAATAAGAGCTTGATGCAGTTGGCTGAAGATATGGGCATGAAGGTTGAACGTCGTCCGATTGCAGAAGAAGAACTTTCTACTCTTGAGGAAGCTGGTGCTTGTGGTACTGCTGCGGTAATAAGCCCGATTGAACGTATTGACGATCCGGAGAATAATCATTCTTATATCATTGCCAAAGACGGCAAACCGGGACCTGTATGCATGAAGTTATACAATAAGTTGCGTGGTATTCAATATGGTGACGAACCTGACACGCATGGCTGGGTAACCATCGTAGAATAACGCATGAGTAAAGGTAAGTTAGCGAAGTTTGCCGATATGGCAAGTTATCCGCATGTGTTCGAATACCCCTATTCGGCAGTAGATGACGTGCCTTTTGAGATGAGAGGAAAATGGAATGAGTCGTTCTTTAAGAATGACCATCCCATTGTTTTGGAATTGGGTTGCGGACGCGGTGAATATACAGTAGGACTGGGACGGCTATTTCCAGATAAGAACTTTATCGGAGTAGACATCAAAGGTGCCCGTATGTGGTCTGGTGCTACGGATTCGTTGCAGGCAGGCATGAAGAATGTCGCTTTCCTGCGTACGAATATCGAAATCATCGATCGTTTCTTTTCTGAAAATGAAGTGAGTGAAATCTGGTTGACCTTCTCTGATCCACAGATGAAGAAGGCCACAAAGCGTTTAACTTCCACTTATTTCATGGAGCGCTACCGTAGATTCCTGAAACCGGATGGTATCATTCATCTCAAGACAGATAGTAACTTTATGTTCACTTATACCCGTTATATGATTGAGGAGAATAGCCTTCCAGTGGATGTGATGACAGAAGATCTGTATCACTCCGGCATGGCTGATGAAATCCTTAGCATTAAAACTTATTACGAACAACAATGGTTGGATCGTGGGTTGAACATCAAGTATATCAAGTTTCATCTGCCGAAAGAAGGTGAACTGCATGAACCCGATGTAGAAATAGAGTTAGATGAATATCGCAGTTATAACCGCAGTAAGCGGAGCGGACTGCAAACTTCAAAATAATACATAGTGATGAAGTGTTAGGGTGATAAAGTGCTGAACTGATAGTCACTTTATCACCTTACCGCTTTATCACTCTATCACAACTTTAGATTATGACACTTTATCCTAAACTGATTTTAGATGCACTGGCAACAGTGCGGTATCCCGGCACCGGAAAGAACCTTGTAGAAGCGGAAATGGTTGCTGATAATTTGCGTATTGAAGGCATGAAAGTCAGTTTCTCATTGATATTTGAGAAGCCGACCGATCCTTTTATGAAGTCTGTAATAAAAGCTGCTGAAACAGCTATTCATACCTATGTATCCAATGAGGTAGAGGTTGTTATTGCTACGGAGAGTAAGCAGGCGGCACGTCCTGAACCGGGTAAGTTATTGCCTCAGGTAAAGAATATTATCGGAATTTCTTCTGGTAAAGGTGGGGTAGGTAAATCAACGGTATCTGCCAATCTTGCAGTAGCTTTGGCAAAGTTGGGCTATAAAGTAGGTTTGCTGGATGCTGATATTTTCGGTCCGTCTATGCCGAAGATGTTTCAGGTAGAAGATGCACGTCCTTACGCAGAAAATGTAGAAGGACGTGACCTGATTGTACCGGTTGAGAAATATGGTATAAAGCTACTTTCCATAGGTTTTTTTGTTGATCCTGACCAGGCAACTCTGTGGCGTGGTGGTATGGCGAGCAATGCTTTGAAGCAACTGATAGGTGATGCGAATTGGGGCGACCTTGATTATTTCCTTATCGACCTGCCTCCCGGTACAAGCGATATTCACTTGACAGTGGTTCAGACGCTCGCCTTGACGGGGGCTATCGTAGTCAGTACTCCGCAAGCCGTTGCATTGGCCGATGCTCGTAAAGGTATCAATATGTTTGTCAATGAAAAGGTAAATGTTCCTATTCTCGGTCTGGTAGAGAATATGGCTTGGTTTACGCCTGCCGAACTACCGGAAAATAAATATTATATTTTCGGTAAGGAAGGCGCTAAGAAGCTGGCAGAGGAAATGAATGTACCTTTATTGGGGCAAATTCCTATTGTACAAAGCATCTGCGAAAGTGGCGACAAAGGTACACCGGTAGCGCTTGATGAGAATACTGTGACAGGACGTGCTTTCCTGCAATTAGCGGCAAGTGTGGTTCGCCAGGTAGATAAGCGGAATGTGGAAATGGCACCGACGGAAGTGGTGAAGATGCAGAAATAAGAAGTATCCCTTATATTTATAAAAGAAACAGTAGACTGAGTATGGATAGCTCAATCTACTGTTTTTTATTGGGACATGTTTCTATAATAATTCCGTTATGGCATCCATAATTTCTTTGTTTGTTCTTTCATTGCCATATCCCCTGATAACTTTTCTGATAATGTGGTGTTCATCCAGTATGAAGAAGAAGGGGGCTGCATTCCCTGTTTGATAGTCTTTGATTACCTGGTCGTTTGCATTCAGAATGGTGTAATTAAGTTTTTTATTATTTGCATAAACTTGAATGGAGTGTTCCTTCCGGCTCCAGCCTTCTATTGCTATAAGGTCGAAATCTTCATTATTGAATTTGCCTTTCAATTCTTTCAGGAAGGGAACGGCAGCCTGACAGGCACCACAACCTATTCCGGTAAAGTTGATTAGCAACACTTTGCTTTTTTGGTTGGCAAGTGATATTGGATTGCCATTGGAGTCGTTTAAAGTCCATTCCGGTGCCTGCTTGCCTGTAAGTTCGGGTGCTGAGGCGGCTTTTTTATTACCGTATCCGTATGGCTCAACAGTATACCCCTTTGGGTAATAATCAGATACATTGAAATCATTAATGGACAACCTGTTGAATTCTACGGATGTAATAGTCGTAACTGATATATCATGTGACATTTCTCTCCGTGCTTTATAAGGTAGATTGTCCGATTTACGTATCCATAGCTCATAGATTGAAGTCGGTTCTACATAAAACGGTGGCTTCTGCATGTGATAGGCTTTTCCGAAAAATTCCACTTGTGTGTCTTCTTCAATAACCAATCTGAAAAAGTAATCGTTACCTTTATCTTGCAAGTCAACGGTTATATTGTCCTTTGTTTGCAGAGCGTATTTGATTATGTTTTTAGTGAAGTTGTAAAAAGGTGGTCCCACTAATCTGAAAGGTAGTGGCCGGGCGGTGAAGTCGTCTTCTACAATTGCCTTGTCGTCGTCGTACACTAATACTCTTTTGTTTCCGTCATAACAAAAGACCATTTTGCCCATATCTTTCGTTTCGAAAGAAGCATAACTTGTTCCAATGGTACTATCATTCGGATTATTGTATTCGTTGGTATAATCAGAATGAGTGAATACCGGAACTGTATCACCAGGTTGCCAGGATTCATTAAAACTCGTGTAGCTTGCTGACTCTACCTTTTCGAGGTTATTGAGTACTTTCTGTAAGTATTCCTTTTGGTCTTCCTGTGCATTGACTGTGTTGATTATAAATAAGAAGGATAATAGAACAAGTAGCTTTTTCATGGTGCAAGAATTTTATGATTATCTGCATCCTCCCTTTGATGCCGGAATAAGTGATCAGGGGGAGGACTTGCGGATAATCTATTGTGTAAGAGAGAATTTTTCTCAAATTATGATTGCCTTATTGCAGCTTGAAATCAATAGGGAATGTGTATTTCACATTGACAGCCTTTCCTCTCTGCATACCTGGTTGCCATTTAGGCATGTTTGAAGTTACGCGGATTGCTTCTGCATCCAGTGAAGGATCTACACTTTTTGTTATTTTCGGATTTGTAACGTTGCCATTTGAATCGATGATAACTTGTACAATTACTTGTCCTTGTGCTCCTGCTTTTTGTGCCGCTACCGGATATTTAATGTTTTTGGACAGATACCGCATCAGTCCTCCCATACCACCGGCAAATGAAGGCATTTGTTCCACGACTTCAAAAACCACATCTTCTTCTGCTGGTGATTTTTCCTGGCTTGCATAACCTACTACAACTATTGACTCATCAATTTTCGGCACGGGCTTGAACTCTTCCTTCTTTTCGTCATTTAAGCGGAACATAACAGGAACAGTATATTTCACCCGGACAGGTTTTCCTTTTTGCATACCGGGTTTCCATTTAGGCATTGCACTGATAACGCGCACTGCTTCACCGTCCAATTCAGGGTCTACTCTACGGAGAATTCCTATGTTGGAGATACTTCCATCCGTATTTACAATAAATTGTACGGTGACGCGTCCTTGTGTACCATTCTTCTGTGCATTCACCGGATATCTGATGTTTTTCGATAAGAATTCCATCATTCCTGGCATTCCGCCATTAGGGTATTCCGGCATTGTTTCCACTACCTCAAACACTGGATTGTCCGGGTCATCGGCAGGTGGATTTTGCCATTCCCTATCCATGACAATCTTCATGTTGGAGTTGTTTTCTTTGTTGACAGTGGCGGGTACCCCCATCATTTTTCCATCTTTTTTCCAAATAACTATCATTTTAGAATTCTCGAATGCTTTGAAAGAAAAATTACCGTTCTTTCCCGTGACATACGATTGACCTTGTGGTAATTTGTAGTCGCCATCAACGAAAAACTCAGCGCCTTCCACCGCTTTTCCGTCTTTATCCACTACTACCCCTTTGTAAGTCACAAGCTTGTCTTTATCCTGTTGCGGTGCCGGTGCTTCCAGCGGTGCCGTTTCAGTAGCAACTTCCATATCCGGCGCCGTTGGATCTGACGTCAGATTATCTTCCACAGCCTCTATGACATCTCTGGCAACTTCCTTCGTGGTGCGTGCCACGGCTTCGATGTTGCTGATAATCATAAGTAAGGCTGCCAAGGGGAGGAACATAAGATACTTAGTTCTCCCTATTTCTCGGGTTCTCTTTTTGTTCATCATTTTGATGCGTTTTTTTAGAGGTAATACATTAAAACTGTTATAGATAGTTGCTGCAGCCTTATGGTGTGATAATCCTAACAGGTGATACTGATAGGCTTTGGAATCATGCCCGGTTTCCAGTACACGGTTGTCCGCCAGATATTCCAGATTGGTGCGGATTTCCCGTTTCATGAGCCAGGCAAAAGGATTGAACCAGCAAAATGTACATACAATCTCACTGACAAGTACGTCAATGGAATGCCATTGGTTGGCATGAGTCTGTTCGTGGGTTAATATTTCGCTTAGTTCATCTTCTGTATGTGAAGTCGGATGAATAAAAATCCAGTGAAAGAAGGAAAAAGGTCCGCTTGCTTGCTTAAGCAAGTGTACGTTGGTATTTCCAATCTTCGTTTTCCGGCTACGGAAAGCTAGCCGAATAATGCCTGCCAGTTGTATAAGAAAACGGGCAGCTAGTAGGGCTACTCCTCCCCAATAAACAAAACCAGCCATTTGGAGCAGGATTGCTTTCCAGTCGAAGGTTGTCTTTTCCGGCGTCAGGGTAAACTCCGGCAAAACGATGTCAGCGTATAAATCTGCCATGGCAACCATAGGTTCCTGTGCCGTAATCCAAGTTTGTATATTTAGTAATGGATAGACGGCAGATACGGCAAAGAAACAGAGCAAAGCAACCCTGCGCCACGTGAAGAACGTGTCTTTATAGAAGAATAGCCGGTAAAACGCATAAAATAGCGCAATGGCTACGTTGATTTTTAGAAAATAGGCCAACATCTTTTGAAGTATGATTTATAGTTTATGATTTATGTGTTTCTTGAATCATGAAATATTTCCCTTATTCCGGATGTTATATATCATAAATCAAGAATCATAAATCTTCACTCTTTTCCTCTCTCAATCATATTGATGATATCTTTCAGGTCATTGGTCGAAATCTTTTGCTCTTTGGCAAAGAAAGAAACCATTTCCTTATACGAGTTTTCAAAGTAATTACGCACAAAGCCACTCATGAACGTACGTTTGTATTCGCTTTCACGGATAGCGGGTGTATATTGGTACGTATTTCCTACGCGTGCGGCTGTAACATACTGCTTGCGTTCCAGGTTCTTGACGATGGAAGCTACCGTAGTGTAGGGAGGTGCCGGTTGGGAATATTTGGCAACAATGTCTTTTACGAAGCAACTGCCCAGTTCCCAGATGTAGATCATTGCTTCTTCTTCTTGTATTGTTAATTTTTCCATGGAATAAAAGTTTTTGAATGAATTCAATACAAAGCTACGAAAGTTTCGTAATAAAGCAATGAACAGTGAGTTAATTATTCTAAATACTGCTTTTTGAATCATGTGGATTGTATTATTGGGCAGTTGGAGCTAAAGTATATTGTGGGTATTTCTTTGCTGTGATATGTTTTTATGGCTTTTGTATGGAAAAAGAGGAGAATATTTGCATTTACTTTGAAGAGATTGGTTATCTTTGAGCATCAAACAAATTTGGATTTGAAATAGACTGTAGTATCGTACAGATTGATTCACTTTAAATTAAATAGAACATGAAGATTTTGAAATCATTGTTGTTGGGTATGTGTGTCGCATTATGTGCATGCACATCTCAAACTTCTACTGTGCAAACCAATGACAAGGGCACTCAGTGGGAATGGAAGAATGGAACTATTATTGTGAAAACTCCCGAGCGTCCGGCTGGGCAGCAGAGTGTGATTGGGCTGACTGCCCCGAAGATGGAAGTCGTTAGAGTAGGATTCGTAGGACTGGGTATGCGTGGCCCCGGTGCTGTAGAGCGTTTTACCCATATTCCCGGTACGCAGATCGTGGCTCTTTGTGATTATGAACAATCACGTGCTGAGGGCTGCCAGAAGTATTTGCAGAAAGCATCTTTGCCTAAGGCAGCTGTTTATTCCGGAGAGAAAGGATACGAAGAACTTTGTAAACGCGATGACATAGACCTGGTTTATATTGCTACCGATTGGTTGCATCACTTCCCTGTAGCAATGTGCGCTATGGAGAACGGCAAACATGTAGCTATAGAAGTTCCTTCGGCTATGAATCTTCAGGAGTGTTGGGACTTGATCAACATGAGTGAAAAGACTCGCAAACATTGTATGATACTGGAAAACTGTTGTTATGACTGGTTTGAAATGAATACGCTGAACATGGCACAGCAGGGAGTATTTGGTGAAGTGATTCGCGGACAAGGTGCTTACATCCATGAATTGAGCCCGTTCTGGGATCATTATTGGAAGAACGGTGAGAATGATAAACTGGGATGGCGTTTGGATTACAACAAGAAACATCGTGGTGATGTGTATGCTACTCACGGTCTTGGTCCTGTGGCGCAAGCATTTGATATTCATCGTGGCGACCGTATGGTGACGTTGGTAGCTATGGATACCAAGTCGGTTGTTGGTAAGGATCTGGTAGAAAAAAGAACCGGAGAGAAATGTGATGATTTCCGTAACGGTGACCATACAACTACACTGATTCGTACGGCAAACGGAAAAGTTATCGAGATTCAACATAATGTGATGACACCGCAACCTTATAACCGCTTGTATCAGCTTACCGGAACCAAGGGCTTTGCCAATAAGTATCCGATTCAGGGGTATGCTCTTGATGCTAAGCAGTTGAGCGCTTCGGGAGTAGAACCGCAAGTTGACAATCTGAATACCCATAGCTTTTTGCCTAAAGAGGAAATGGAGGCGCTTGTAGAAAAGTTCCAGCATCCAATATTAAAGAAGTATGGTGAAATGGCTAAGGAAGTAGGAGGCCATGGAGGTATGGATTTCATTATGGATAGCCGTTTGGTATATTGCTTGCAGAACGGTTTACCTTTGGATCTGGATGTATACGACTTAGCAGAATGGTGCTGTCTGGCAGAACTGGGTGAGCTTTCTATGGATAACAATTGTGCTGCTGTGGAATTTCCTGATTTTACCCGCGGCGAATGGAATGTTATAAAAGGCTATAAGTTTGCTTATGCAAGTCTTGAAGAAGAAAAAGAGACTATGGATAAAGCTAAAGCCTTTACAAGCAAATTGAAAGAAAAAGGAGCCGAAGACTGGAAGCAGGAATCGGGTGAGAAATAAAACGAATGGCACTGTTCATCATTGAATGTAAATGATGGGCAGTGCCATTCGTTTTAACAGATTTCGTACCGTCCGGTACTTCTTTCTTATTGATCAGCTACTTTCAGAAGCTCTTCTTTCATTGTTTTAACACCGGGGAAACCTACTTGTCTGTATTTTATATTTCCTTCGCGGTCAATAATGAGGTAGGTAGGAACACCTGAAACATTGAAACTCTTGCCTAAGAAATTCCATTGGGCAGCTGTCACACGGTAATGTTCACCATGAATATCAGGAATCATATTTTCCCATGTCTTCAATGGAGATGTCTCACCGGTGATATACAAATACACAATATCCTTATCTTTTAATTCTTCCTTCATTGGAATCATTTCTTTGTTAGCCATGCGGCATGGACCGCACCAGGTAGCCCAGAAATCAACCAGCAATACTTTTCCACTGAACTTACTGATAATGGAAGCAAAGAGGTCTTCATCGCTGACTTCACCGGCTTCATTTACTGTGAATCCCGTCTTTTTCTTATTGGCTTCAATCTTTGCCAGGAGTTCATCGTTGGCTACAGTCAGCATTTCACGATAAGCGGAAGGGAAAGTGTTGATTGTGTTAATTTGCTCTTCAGTTAGCGGAGTGAAATTCTTGATGCTTTGATAAAGAGGAATAACCCGGACGATGTCAAAGAAGATACCGTTGTCTGTTCCCCAAGTTTTGGCAAGGTCATCACTTTTCTGATAACAACCGATTACGATGTTTGAGTAATTGCTGGACAGGGTGGCTTGCAGATCGTTTAGTATTGCAAAGTTAGCATTTGGAATATAGTCAGCCGGTATTTTCTGTGCCCGTTCCATATAGTATTTTTGAGCTTCTTCGCGTGTTATCTGATTGGCCTGTATGGCAGCTGATGTCAGTGTATTTGCAGCTAAACGCAATAACCCAATTGTGGACAACTTATTGTTGATGGTGAGTACTTGACGTGTTGCCAGACTGCATGGGAGTTTGTCTATTTCCGTTTGCACTTCAGCAGACAATTCCAGTACTTTTGATTTGTAAGTGTCTATATCCATACCGGCAAATGTCTTCATGTCCTTATATACCTTATCTTGTACATTGGTGTCGGGCATATCCTGGTTCAATTCTTGTGCAACAGTTGCTAAGGGGCCGTTAATGTATAGAATCTCTCCGTAAGGCTTCTCCTCGCTATGGAATTTAGACCGGCGGCGGGAGATCTCACGCAAATTGATATATGCTTCAGTCGTTTTTCCCGGTTCCATAAATAGTTGGAGGGGGGAACTGCCGGACATATATATAGAAACGGGTGTAGTACTTGCCAAGGATATTTCTTTGCTGAAACTACCATCCGGCTGGATATCTACCAGCGCTTCCGATATATCGCCTTTGGCACTTTCCCATGATACCAGAGTCATGGTCTTGGACATGCCGGGACGGAAATCCAGTAACTTACCTTTCAAGGTAGCTTTACCATATTCGATGACAGGGTTTGGCAGGGCAGTTTCTTTGTCTGCTTTATGGATAACAGCCTCTTTCGGCAGTACCAACTTTGGCAGATTATTGCCTTTCAACTGGATTCCCCAAATACTGAATCCATTTTCAACGTCGGCACCTTCTGTGAAGTCAATGGATGTAACGGATGCGGGAAGGGGAGGAAACACTAACTGAAACTCGGCTTCACCGGATTCCGGCATCCAAAACTCTGCATCCGGTGTGATGCCTATGCCCGAACGTAGTTGGTAAGTCTTTCCGTTATTATCTTGCAAGTAACTTCCTGAAGCAATTTTTATCCAGTTTTTAGGCCGGTATTTGGCAAAAATGTGCAGGACTGTAGCCGTGTCACTGATTTCGACCTGGTTGACTTCAATAGAGGTGGTGTTACTTACGACGAACGGAGGTTGTTCAATCACTTTGTTTTTAGCTTGAATGGTGCAGCACATGCATAGTAGCAGACTGCTGAGGAGAAAATTGAGCTTTTTCATACTATATAGTTTTTATCAAAGTTACGAATCTTTCGTAATTACAGAACATCTTGCTTGTTAATTGATGTAAAACGAATGAAAAATGTAGTTTTTCAGTGTAACTTTGGGTCATCTTAATATCTATTAAATCATGAGAACCAAAGCTTTAATTTTCGGATTGCTGCTGGCAGCTTCTACTCATGCCCAGCTTCTTTATCACGATGCTTCCGCTTTCCCCCTGTTAGGCAAAGCTACGGATGCTACTCTTACCCGTTACGAACGCCTTCCGGCTTCTTTGAAATCTGTTTCCCGCAAACCGCTCTGGGATTTAGGACGCAATAGTGCCGGACTTGCTTTGCGCTTCCGTTCCAACTCTACATGCATTGGGGCAAAGTGGGAAGTGAGGGATAACAGAAGTATGAATCACATGACTCCTACCGGAATCAAAGGACTGGATCTGTATTGCCTGCAAGATGGTAAGTGGGTCTTTGCCGGTAGCGGGCGGCCTCAAGGAAAGGTAAATGAGGCTACTATCGTGAAGAATATGGATCCTGAAGAACGGGAATATCTTTTATATCTTTCTTTGTATGACGGAGTCACCTCATTGGCAATCGGTGTGGATAGCCTTTCGACGCTTGACCAGCCTACTGTTGATTTGCCGGTACGTGAGAAGCCCGTTGTTTTTTATGGAACCAGTATTTTGCAGGGTGGTTGTGCTTCTCGTCCCGGAATGGCCCATACGAATATTCTGGAACGTTGGCTCAATCGTGAATGTATCAATTTAGGTTTTAGCGGTAATGCTTTGCTCGATCTGGAGATTGCGGAACTTATAGCTACGGTCGATGCTTCCATGTTTGTGCTTGATTTCCTTCCCAATGCCACAGTGGAACAGATGAAAGAACGGGCGGAGAAATTTTACTCTATCGTCCGTAGCAAACATCCCGATACTCCCATCCTTTTTGTAGAAGATCCTATTTTCACTCATTCCCGTTTTGATAAAAGGGTTGCAAGAGAAGTGAAAGCTAAAAATGAAACTATTGCGGCTATTTTCCAGTCAATGAAGAAAAAGGGTGAAAAGAATATCTATCTTCTTTCTTCAAAGGATATCATCGGGCACGATGGTGAGGCTACTGTTGATGGTATTCATTTTACAGATCTGGGCTTTATGCGCTATGCGGAAGTATTATATCCGTTAATTAAAAAACATATTCGGTAACTTTTTCTATTTTATTATTCTATGAAACATGGTAGGTCTTGGCTATCGGCTTTATTGATTTCTTTTTCTATTTTGTCATTTGCTCAAAAAGAGCCGGTGGATTATGTCAATACGATTATTGGTGCTTCAACTTCGGCAGAGGCCGGAAAGTCGGGGCATGGGTTGGGAAAAACCTTTCCGGGAAGTTGTACTCCTTTCGGACTTGTACAGTTGAGTCCGGATACTAAAACAGGTGGTGATAACGGCCCCGGATATTCGTGGCATCATTTTACTATCGAAGGATTCAGCTTTACGCATTTAAGCGGTATTGGCTGGTATGGTGATTTCGGAAACTTTCTGGTAATGCCTACCACCGGACCATTACGGACATTCAAGGGAACCGAAAATAAACCGGAGGAAGGTTACCGTTCCAGATATTCCCATGATACGGAGATTACACAGGCCGGATACTATTCGGTATACTTGCAAGATTATCAGGTGAAGGTGGAACTGACATCCGCTCCTCGTTCAGGGATTCTGCGTTTCACATATCCGGAGTCGGAAAAGTCACGTATCCAGATTGATCTGGCCCGTAGAATTGGTGGTACATCTGATGAACAATATGTGGAAAAAGTAGACGAATATACGATTCGGGGATGGATGAAATGCACGCCTGCTTGTGGAGGTTGGGGAAACGGCTCGGGTAAATCTGATTATACCGTTTACTTCTATTGCTGTTTCGATCGCCCATTGACGGAATACGGTGTTTGGAGTGCTTCTATTCCTGAGGGTGTCAGCAGAAAGAATGATGCCAATGATAATCTGGCCTATTTCAATTATATTAAGGATGCCCGGATCATATCTGCTCCCGGGAAGGCACAGGGAAATCACTTGGGCTTTTATACAGAGTTTCCTACCCGGAAAGACGAACAGGTGCAACTGAAGTGTGGTATATCGTTTGTCAGCATGGAAGGTGCCCAGCGCAATCTGGAACAGGATATTCCGGACTGGAATTTTGAGCGGGTAAAAGAAAATACACGTAATCTGTGGAATCAGGCACTCTCTTCGGTAAAGGTTGAGGGAAGTGAAAGGGATAAGACTATCTTTTATACCTCTTTGTATCATACAATGATCGATCCACGTTGCTTCTCCGATTGTGACGGCCGCTATGTAGGTGCGGATAAGAAGATCCACCAGACGGAGAATTTTACTTATCGTACTGTATTTAGCGGTTGGGATGTATTCCGTAGTCAGTTCCCATTGCAAACATTGATTAATCCCCGATTGGTGAATGATGAGATAAACTCTTTGATCCAGATTGCCCAATTAAGTGGGAAGGAGTATTTCCCGCGTTGGGAAGTAGTGAATGCATATTCCGGCTGTATGTTGGGAAATCCCGCTATCTCGGTGCTGGCGGATGCCTATGAGAAGGGGATCCGGGAGTATGATGTACAGAAAGCCGTTGAGTATGCTGAGAATACACAGAAGCAGTTTGGTAATGGAGAACTGGGATATACTCCCGGCAGTCTTTCCCATACATTGGAGTATGCTTATACGGATTGGTGCTTAGGACAACTCATGGGTTCCTTGGGCAAAAAGAAAGAAGCAGCTGAATATGAAAAGCGTGCCAAAGCTTACCGGAATGTGTGGTGTGACAGCGTGCAGTGGTTTCGTGCCCGCATGAAGGGTGGAGGCTGGTTGCCTTGGCGAGGCCGCACGGCACAGGATCAGGGTACTACGGAAAGTAATCCTTTCCAGCAAGGCTGGTTTGTCCCTCATGACATTGACGGAATGAAAGCTCTGATGGGAGGACAAAAGAAGTTTGATGCGGAACTGGAAGAGTTCTTTGCCAATGTTCCGGAAGATTTTTTGTGGAATGATTATTATAATCATCCTAATGAACCGAACCATCATGTACCATTCCTTTTCAACTACTCTTCTTGCCCGTGGCTGACACAGAAGTGGACGAGAAAGATTTGTGATAAAGCTTATGGTGACGATGTTCTGGGATTGTGCGGAAACGAAGATGTAGGGCAGATGTCGGCGTGGTATGTATTGGCGGCTATGGGCATTCATCCGGTTTGTCCGGGAAATCCCCGTTATGAGATTACCAGCCCTGTCTTCGAAAGCGTAGAGATAAACCTGGATACACATTTTTACTCCGGTAAGAATTTCAAAATCATAGCGCATAATAACTCGCCTCAGAACATTTATATTCAGTCGGTATCATTGAACGGTAAGAAATTGAACCGTTTGTGGATAACGCATAATGAGATTGTGAAGGGTGGGGTACTGGAATTCGATATGGGACCCAAACCAACTGCTATGGATGAGTTAGTATTCTAATTACCAATGCGTTGCATTTACCGATTGTTTGCCGCAGGATGTAAAAGCATTTACTGCCGTATGTAACGACCTTTACCTCGGTATGTAACGGCTTTTACCTCGGCATGTAACGGCCTTTACCTCGGTATGTAAACAGAGTTACCGTGTGGGGTAAACAGAGTTACCATGAAAGGTGACACTACAGTATGTTATTTGTTCTTGTATTCTTTGTATTTTTCAATCACATGTTTCCTGCTTTGGATAATCTGCCAGCGATATACCCAGCAAGTAGTCAGGAAGTAGATGCCTGCCTGTATCCATAATGCACGGTATTCAAAGGCAACTTCGCCCAGTGTAGCTCCCATGCTATTGATACGTACATAGCCATTGATGCCGAAAGTGGACGGGAAGATATAAGAGAAGTATCTCCAGAAATCCGGCATGGCGGCTCCCGGCCAGGAAACACCTGAAAGGAACAATAAAGGTACGGATGTGAAGACGAATATCAACATGCAGGTTTCACGGTTGCGTATGGCAATAGAAGCTGTCATGGCAAAGAATATACATGCTGCCAGATAAGGCAACATAAAGAGGGTCAGTACACCCGGTTGAGCTATCTGGATGAGACTGAACAGACGTGGCACTACACAGAGCACATATACGGATACAAGTGCATACACCATGAAGTAACTTAAACCTTTACCCAGCACGATACGTAATGTGCCGTTGTAGTGGCGGTTGATAGGAACTAAATCTTTGAAACGATTCTGTTCGCGGGCTGTTCCGGCAGAAAGTCCGATACCCAGCAGCAAGGTTTGCTGAATAATCAGTATCAATACCGCAGGTATCAGGAAAGCCGCAAAACCATTTGCAGGGTTGAATAAGGTAACATCTTCATATTTTATCGGATAGGCGGTAATCTCATCCTGGCGGTTGGTGGTATTGCCGGCACGTTGCATTTTGATGTCTGCATTCATATCCAATGACACGCTGGTATTGGTGTTCAGCAAAGATTTATAATAAAGCAATCCGCTCATATCGCAATACAGACTGACCTGCGTTTGCTTTCCCCGTGCAATATCTTCACTGAATTCAGCAGGTATATAGATGATGCCATAAGCCAGACGATCTTTCAGCATCAGTTTGGCTTCTTCCATGTCGGCGCAATAAGATACAATCTTCACTTCCGGACTGGAGTCCACTTTGCGCAGGTATTCGCGGCTTAACGAACTGCGTGAGTTATCCACTACCACAGCAGGTACTTCCCGTATGGTTTCATTGGTATAAATGAAAGCATAAATCAGTGGATACACCAACGGGACAAGCACAAAGAAGATGAGCACACCCTGATCGCGAAAGGTCGTGCGGAATTCCCGTATCCAGATATAGAATAGGTCGTGGATACCTTGTACTACTTTCTGTTTGAACGTCAGATGTTTCATTAGGGCACGTATTTATAATAAATCAACGCTTCTTTGAGCCGGTGTACGACAAAGAAAGGAAGCATCATAAAAATAAGTAACGCCACATAGTTTATCCATGAATAGATCATCGGATAACCGTTCAGGGCCTGATCTACATAGATCAGGAAATAGTGACGCAGCGGGAACAGATTGGCTAATCCTTGCAGAACCGGATGCATTGCCATGGCAGGGAATGATAGGCCGCACATAGAGAATGAAAGCACTCCCCATAAGGATGCAAAACTCAGTCCCAGACGCAGGGTAGGCAATGTACCTATCATCAGTACACCCATCCCTTGCGAAGCCAGTACAAGGCAGAGAGTGGCAAGAAGCATCGGCATGATGCCACTGTTGCAGGGGAAGTGCAGGAAGCCATATAGATATACGTTATACAATATACCCATCAGGAAGAAAATAGCCGTATGCGGCAACAGCTTTCCGGCAAGGGAGATATAGATGGAATTATTTCCCATGCGCAGCCATTCGCGTGCGGTACGGTCTTTTATTTCCACGCCGATGGAGTAAACCGTTATCATAAATATAAGCAGCATCAATACACCTGGTGCAAATGTGTTACACAGATATACGGAGTAATTCAGCCACGGATTGTTCAGCGGATGTGTATCGATGACGATGGGTTGCAGGAATGCCATAGCCTGGTCTTCCGTAGCACCTTTGGCATACAAACTGGTGCGTGCTGCGGCTCCCGATGCCAACTCGCTCATCATCTTCATATCTTTGTAAAGCAGAGAACCGGCGATAAGCAGCGTGTTGTTGGTATAGAACGATACGGTAGGCTGTCGTTGAGATTGCGCCTTGGCAGTGGTACCTTTCGGAATGTAGTAGAATCCGTAGATTTCTCCTTTCTGCATGGCGGCACGTGCTTCGTTGATAGTAGGATAATGGGCTACGATGGCGGTCTGCTCAAATGCATCCAGGTTTCGCATCAATTGGCGTGAAGTGGATGTCATATCCTGATCCACCACCCCTACAGGCATATTGACCGGTAAGCCCGAATCCATCAGTGTCGTGAAGAACACGTAGCAGAACAACGGCGCTATCACCATGCAGAACAGGTACAGCGGACGGGAAACGAGCCGTCGGCTTTCCCGTTTCATGACGTTCCACAAAGCTATATATTTCTTATCTCGTGCCATTCCTTATACTTATCACTAATCACTAACCGTTAATCACTTCTTCAGTATCACCGACATTCCGGGACGTAAGCCTTCCACTTTCTCCTGTGGTAAAGCTTTTACCTCAAAAGTCTTCAGATCAAATTGCCCGGTTGTTTTCGTAGCCTTCCAGGCTGCATAAGTACCAAGATCCTTCATGTAGTTCACTTTCAGGCGGATATTTTTATCCAATGCCGGAACGAAAGCTTCGAATTCAGTTCCCATTGTCAGACCTTGCAGCAAATCTTCCCGAACATTAAAAGTTATCCACATATCATCCAGTATGGCTATGTTCATGATCGGTGCACCGGTTCCTACCAATTCACCTACTTTGGGGAAGATTTCCGAAACTTCTCCGGCTGTCTGGGCTATAAGATAAGTTTCTTTGATATAAGATTCTACTTCTGCAACGGCTCCTTTGGCACGGTCTACCAAGGCGGCAGCTGCTGCTTTATCTTCTCGTTCCGCACCGTTTTTTGCCATGTCGTATTGAGCTTTGGCGGCTTTTTCTGTAGCGACGGCAGCGTCCCGCTGTGCAGTAACCTCATCCAGCTTTTGGGCTGACATCACGCCCTGATCAGCAAGATTCTTCACACGTTTGTAAGATTTCTCGGCTATTTCAAGTCCTGCTTTGGCTTTTTGCCACATCTCAAAGGCAGCTTGTACCTGTTCATGACGGGCGCCTTTCAGTGCTTTCTCATTCTGTGCCTGAGCAGCAGCTTCTGCGGCCCGAGCCTGTTCCAGCTTAGCTAACACATCCGGAGCTTCCAGTATGGCGAGGGTATCCCCGGCTTGTACACTTTGTCCTTCCTTTACGCGGAATTCCAGAATTCGTCCCGGTACTTTGCTCGATACCCGATACTCTGTGACTTCAGCTTGACCTTGTACGATTTCCGGTCCTTTGCGCAACATGAAGAAACCCACTACGGCTACAATGGCAATGACGCCTGTCAGCGTTAAGAACGCTAGTAGCATGTTACTGTTTTGTGATTTGGTATCCATCTTATGATTTATGATTTCAGATTTATGATTTATGAGCTTTCACCCTTTTAATTTTTAATATTTAATTGTCCCAATGCTTTCTTCAGGTAGATGTCAGTCAGTTTTACGTCAATCTGTGCATCTATCTTTTCGGATTGGGCAGAAAGCCAGGCTGTGTGTGCTTCGAGTACGTTGCTGGCAGCTATCACGCCTTCTTCAAATCCGAGTGTAGCATAACGGAGGTTTTCATCCGCTTTTTCCAGATTCTTTTCTGCCATAATCAGTTTCTTTGCAGCTTCATTCACTTTGAAAACCGACTGGTTGACTTGAAGCTCAATCTTTTCTTTGGCGTCATCCAACTGATATTGGGCGATACGGGCTTCTGCTTTGGCTGCTTTTACCTTATACATACCTTCTCCCCAATGCCAGATGGGTACTTGTAATACTACACCGACATTCCACATACCTTTGAATTTCTTTTCAAATCCGTTGAAAACAGAAGGATTGGTCATCATGTAGCTGCCCATCAAAGCTAATGATGGCAAGTATTCTGAACGGGTGACATTTACTTTCTGTTTGTAGATTTCCGTGGCAAGTTCCAGGCTGCGTACTTCCGGTCGTGTAGCATAAACCGTATTGAGATCAATGCCGTTGGCAGCTACCGGATCGGGCTTGAGGTCATTTCCCTTTTCATCTTTCAGGATGATGGGAGAGGAGAGGTCCAGACCACATAGTTGGCATAGTAACATTCTGGAAAGACTCAGCCCATCTTCCACTTTGGTGAGTGTCATTTCCGCTTCGTTTACTTTTACCTTTACCGACAAACCATCTGCTTTAGTTGCGACACCTTCGGCAATCATCTTGTCCACATCGCTTTCCAGTTTCTGCAATAATTTGAGATAACCTTCTGCCAACTTCTTTTTGCTGGCGAGCGATACGACTTGCCAATAAGCCTGGTCGGTACTGAGGATTACATCTTGCAAACCACTATCATGCTGTTGGCGTGCCAATTCTTCGGCATATTTGGTAATCTTGTTGTAAGCGCGAATTTTCCCACCCATGTACAGCGGTTGTGTCAGCGTCAGGGCGCCGGCGTACATGTTGCGGGTATCTGTACGGAATGCATCAACGAGGGAGTTTCCGAGACCATTGAGAGGAGAAGCAATGTCTACGTTGCCCAATGCCTGGATCAGTGCCATGAACTGCGGATTCTGTGTCAGTTCGGGGTGCTGCGTCAGTATACCTTGTATACCATTTTGCATAGCACCGCTTACTTGAGTTCCCATTGAACCTAACGCACCTTTCTGGGCATCGCTCAATAGTGAAATTTCTTTTTGGGTGCGCATATATCCACCGGTGGCGGAAATATCGGGGAGGTAATTGGTAAATGCTGCCTTTCGCTGATAATGCGCAGAGTTTATTTTCTCCTGGCTTATCAGTAGTTCTTTGTTATTGGCAATTGCCAATGAACGGCAACTATCGAGGCTTAAAACCTCTTGTGCGCAGACTGAGAAGGTCAGACATACCAACCAAGTGAAACAGAAGAACTTTCTCATTGTGTCTATACATTATTAAGGTGATTAAAATGTTGTTTTGTGACGCAACAATAATTGCATAAACAACGATGCAAATGTATAGGCTTTCAGTGAGACCTCAAAATAATTTAAACTTTTTTAGTCCAATGTAAAGGATTGCGAGCCGATAAGTGTTCCGTCAGCGAAGAGATCTACACGGTAAGTACCTGCATATAAGTATTCTTCCACGTTCCAATATACGGTTATATTTTGTTCTTCACCGTTGTATTCAATGTACTTCTTGATGGAATAACCCAGTTCGCGGTTCTCGTATGGGAAGGTATTCGCGGGATTTTTGGTCAATACATCATTGTCCGGTTTGGTGATACGTACGTAGATAATACGTTCTCCTGTCTCGGCAGTTATATTCTTGACGATTGTGAATCCTATTTTGAATTTTACTACATCTTTCACCTTCTTGGCTGTTTTGTCCCGTTTGTTGACAGCCTGTATGTTGATATTGGTAGCGTCTAACTGGGCGGCAAGGGTGACTTTTTTATTCAGATTCTTTTTCTCTTCCGCCAGATTGCTGATTTGGCGGGAAGCATCGTTATACTTCTGCGTCACTTGTGCAATCACTTCTTTCTGATGAGCAGTGAGGCGGTTCAGTGAATCTATCTGGTTGATATATCCTATCATAACCTTACGCAGAGTGGCAAGCTCCTTTTTCAGTCGGCGTATTTCTGCGGCATTACTGCTTTTTACGGTACGCAGTTCTTCCAGTAAACGTTGGGTTTTTAATTGTTCCTGTTCCAACAGTACAGACAGGGAGTCATTGGAAACTGTCAGCTTCAATTCATCGTACTGTTGTGCAAAGCGCGTATATTCGTTTTCCAGGTCTTCCTTTTCCAGTTGGAACTCCTGTACCAGTTCTTTATTGGTCTGCTTCTCTGAAATTAATAAAGCGGTAACTCCTACTAATAATAGTATAAAAATTATCCCGACGGTTATCAGAAGTTTGTTCTGTTTGTTAAGCATAGATTTCTGTTCTTTATAAATTGAGATTATACATAGCATTCTTTATGCGCCGAGGCCGGAACGTTGCTCGGCTTCAGCGTCCGAGCAGTTTGTTCCACTGCATCTGTATGGAGTGGAGTGCTACAATGATCGGATACCAGCGTGCTTCAGCCGGTGCAAGCCTCTTCATGTCTTTGCATCTGGCTGTCAGTTGTGTCAGCGTATGCCATTTTCCACTCCAATATCCTTTGGGACGCCGTTTTTTATCGGTATTGAATTTGCCGAAGTTTCCTCCTTTCCAAATGTCATTCATCAGCCACTCGCCTGTGGGCAGGTCATCCGCAGTGTAGGCTATCGGCAGGTGTTCGTCCGAAAGTCCCAAATACCTGGTGGCAATAACCCCGAATATCCTTGCTGCCTTTGTCAGACCATATTCCTGTAACAGTTGTCTTACGGCTTCTTTATCAAGTGTGTCTGCATGATGGTGCAGCAGGCAGGCCCAGTCGCATATTTGGCGCAGACCGATACCTTCATTTAAGGCATGCAACACAGAGTGGATCAGTATGTAGACAGTATCGAACGTAAGAGGGGGGACGCTGACCACGCTGTCGCCTACCTGCAATGTACGCATCTCGGCGGCACTGTGCCATCGGGCGATTTCTGCTTGGAAACTCTTGTTGGCCGAAGGTGCGTTCAGGGTATTCAATACCCGGTGGTTTTCAATCCTCACGCCGTGCCATTCAAACCCTATATGCTTGAAAGTCTCATCCCGATCCGTGTCGGTGGCATCAGGTTGTAGCAATGCATTGATCTTTTCGTAGTTCTCGCTGCCGGTAAACAAGTCGATATCACCACATTGCCGATGCAGCGGATATCGGTAGTTTTGTGCTACGCCTTGGCCTTTCAGCAGCACAGGTTCTACGTTATGCTTGCGGCATAATTCATATACATTGGTTAGTTCTTGATTCAGCACATGGTTATGTTCTTCTATTTGCAGTAGTGTATTGCACCACTTTAAATAAAGTTCGCGCTTCGGACGCAGTTCTTGTGGCAAAGTCTGCATACCGTCGAAGGTGATGCCTAACAGGGCTTGTGCTTTGGCCGACTGGTATAGTTGTGCCCAATCGGTTTGCGCATCAAATAGACCGGCATCTGTAGCAGTGCCCCATAAGCCTGATTGTACAAGCGAAAAAAACTGTTTTTGTATAGGAGTCATATCTTTCTGCTGGATTCATATTTTCGTTTCCGGGGGCAAAGATAGTGCAAACCGGGGGCATATAAAATGAACAAGCTCATTTTTTATGTCGAATGCAGTTTATTTTCACTTTTATAGAGAAGATTCATAGATAGAAATCCAACGTATCATAATGAAAAAAAATGGTTGCCCTCTGAGGGCAACCATCTCTTTACTTCTAATATTTATCCCTAACCTTAGCTGGTGGTTATTGAATTGAATTACCTTTCACAGTAATACTACCATCTATACTACCAGTTTTAGTTGCTGTTCCGTCGTTAGAAATAACGAATGCAGCACCACTTGCTGAACTATCCACATTAACATCAGTAAATGCTACTGTAGCTCCATTCTTTATATCAATGTTCACACCGTTCTTGGTATATCCGGTTACACTACCCAAAGTGATAGCTGCTCCGAAAGTAACTTTATTAGTAAGGGTAACATTACCTTTCAGTATGGCAACCGTAGCATCATCCAAATTAGTATTATTGATTGTCAGATTTGCAGCTCCGGTCAAAGTTACTTTAGGACTAGTGGCGAAGTCCAATTTAATCTCAGAAGCAGTCCATGTGGAGCCACTATAGCTACCACCTTCAATAAGTGTACCGCCATCGATAGTCAGATTTACGAGTTCGCTTGTAGTAGTATCATCTACACGCAGGTATCCGCTTGTTACAACCAGTTCTGTTACTTTAGCCGTGATAACTTGACTCATGTTTACATCACCGCCTACATACTTGATAGTACCAGCATTAGGATTAGCAAGTGATATATTATCAGTAATATTACGCAGCAAGATAGTTGCATCAGCAGGATTGGTTTCAAAGTTATTAACATTGCCTGTGCCTTCAGTAGTAGCAGTGGTAACAATAGCTCCTGTAGCATTCGTTATATTCCAAATCTTACCGTAATTATCAATTTCGGCATTATTTGTCATATTTTTACCTGCCAAGTCACCATTAACTGTAATCATACCGTTATTTTCTGAACCAGTGTGGAACGCCAATGATCCTTCTTCGGCAATCGTAACAGTAGCTTTCTTGTTGTTGGTCAATAAGATATCTTTAGCTGTGCCATCAACTTTAATATCACCATTGTTTTCAACATCCAGCTGCGCTTTTGAAACTGCAGAAAGAGTCAGTTCGGCACCTTCGGCTACAATAATTTTCTTAGGAGTAGTCGGCAGCTTCACAGCCTTGGCATCATCTACAGTAACCTCGCCTAAGATTTCGACGTCTACATCTGAAACATCGATGTAGTTCAATACATCAGCGTCCACATCGGCAGCAATGATCAACTTTTGACTCTGGCCGCTAGTAGCCTCTACTTTTAATAAGTTCTCAGGAGTAGCAGGAGCAGCTTGGGCAGCTTTCAGCTTCGTTACCATTTCTTTAGTCAATGTATTGTTGTTTGCCAATGTTGCAGTGAATGTGCGGTTCTTGGACAAGTTCCAGTCGATAAAGCGTGCCAAATCATCCACATTATTAACAACCAATCCGTCAGTAGCATCAAATGAGTTATCATCGATCTGAATATTGATAAAGTTTCTTGTGGTAGGAGTTAATACACTTACAGCCTTGTCGGTAATAGCAGTGACTGTACCAGCCTTAATTTCCGTATTTACTTTTGTCAAGTCTATATCTTTAACAATACCCTTATCTGTATAAATGCTCATTTTTAATTCCCCGCTTCCTACGTTATCATCTGTATTTACAAAGATCATACCATACACAAGAGCGTCTCCTGTACCTATGGCCGGAGCATTGTTAATATACAGTTCTGCATATTCTTTGTCAGCAGAGGCATTTGTACCTGCATGTACTGCTGCACGGATGGCATCGCCCCAAACATAGTTATCAGCATTATCAATATTGTAAACGATGTTCTGAACTTCTGTTCCTGCAGGTGTTCCGTTCGTGTAAAGGTCAGTCTCGTTACCGGTGAAGTTGGCATAATTGAATTTAGTATTCGAAGTACCTTGTCCATCCTCCAAGTTGTATTGCTTGGTACCTTGTTTTCCTGTATATGTTGCATCTGTCGGATCAATGGTTATCATTGTCTTCAGATCTTTACCTTGTATTGTTACTTTCTTGATGGTGTATTTTTCTGTACCTATTACTTTGATAGCAAAGCTGATAGGCGCAAGAACGCGTGCCATCTTTACAGTTGCAAGTACATCTTTATTTTCGATACCTGCATTGATTTGTGAGTAACCGATCCAGTATTGATTTTTTGCAGCACTGGCTTCCATAGCCTCCTTCGTGATACCCTCCTGTACTTGGTTCGCAAGTGAGTGTACTAATTGACGCTGACCGCTATAACCTTCGTACGGATAAGCGAAGAAGTAGTTACCTTCCAGCATTTTGGCGTTGCTTACCCATGCTTTTTCAGTAGCGTCCCAAGTGAAAGGATAGTCAGTGTTGATGTAGTCGGTCAATGTGTACTTTTCATTCCAAGTAAGATTAGCCCATCCATCGGGATCTTTGTAAGGGCGATAGCCACTTGCTGTACCATACACTTCGTCCATCAGAAGTGCTCCGATAGTTTCGGTACCATCCCAAGCGAATTTGTCAGTTTCACTATCGTAATCCATACGGGTAGAGGGAGTATTGCCAAAATCAAGCGTAACTTTCCCTACCATAATTCTACCGTTGTTGTCCAAGTCTGCTTTCGGAGCTTGCACGAGGTCGTCATTGGTACATGCGGCAAACATAAAAGAAAGAATTGCCGCAGAGAATAAAAACTTTGTTTTCATTTTCATTTAATTTAATGTTTTGATTTTAAAATTGTTAGTTCTAACAGTTTATGACTGAATGCCAACTCCGTTTGGTTACTCCAGTTCCGGACCCGACTCATTAGGGCTTGCTGCAAAACCTAATTCCACTTCCACCTCCAGAACCGTCACTTCCGGAGCTTCATACTTCATTTCCTTTTCTACTTTCATAATCATAAAATTTAAATTGTTAGTAATATTAAAATATGTCTTCTCATTATTAATCGGTGATATGCTTATCTTCGATATTGGTAATACGTTTTCTTTGTCATCAGTAACATGCCTCCTTTGCTATTGGTTATTGCTTTCTTTGTCATTGGCAACACGCCTCCTTCGCTATTTCCCACTCAAAGTTCCAATCCCATCCTTGCAATGGAAGCCTCTCGCTGTCTCCTTAATATACAATAGGTGTAACACCCTATATAATCCACGCACATCTGCCTATATAAATAAGTACAGCAACCCGCCTTTTCAGCCTGCAAAGTAAAAAACAAATTTCCTAAATAAACGGTGAATGTATTTGATTGATATACAAAGCGTTATTAGCTTTATAAAAGAGCTGAATATCCCAATAAAAGAATCTGTTGAAACCTGATAATCTGAGTGAACATGCTGAACTACAATCCATTCCGAGTTCATTTCCCAACAGGCGGTTTTACTCCTCCAAGTAAATTGACACTACTTTTTAGCACCTTATTTTGTAAGAATGTACTATTATAACCCATTTATTTCCAATAACAAAGAGATTCTATTAATCAAAAAAACATTCATTAAACAGAATAGTAATGACACCATTTTCAGGCACCAATGACAAGAAATGAAGTTACAACCGGATAATAAATACCAGTTCGTTTGACAAGACTTCCCTGATTTTGAGCCCTAAAATTAGAGCATTATTCAGCCTCCTTAATGTCCAATTTGTTGAATCCCAATATCAAGTTGCTTGCAATAATAGAAGCATAGAAAAGAATCATGCTGTAACATGAAGAAAAAGGAGCAGGCATAAAGCCCGCTCCCTTACAGAAAGACAACAATTATTTATGATTATATTATAACTTCTCCAGAACCACCAGTTCCCACCCCTTGAACACCAGCGTAATCAGTTCCAGCCGGGTGTTCCCCTTGGTGCGAAGAACCTTTTCATCCGCCGCATAACGCCTCAACTGCTCTGCCGCATCACGCTTCAGTAAAGCAATATCAGCATCAGAAGCATCACGACGGGCATATTTCACCTCTACAATATAGCTGTAGGCAATATCCGACTGGTGCAGCAGGTCAGGCATCATGTAGAAGTCGGCATAGCCTTTGGAAGACTCATGTTCGGGGAGAATGACATATCCTTGCGTCAAACCCAGGTAAGCCAGAAGGAAGCCTTTAATATGTGCTTCCCCGTCAATAAATTCACGGATAGCACTTTGACGTTCCAGTTCGCGGGCGAAGAAGCGGAAGACGGGCTCCCATTCACCACGAAGAGCCATTTCCTTCACCAGAGCGGAAAAAGAAGAAAGATCCAGATCGAACATTTTCGCTTCACGGTAGGCTTCTACCAGATATGTATAAAGCTGTTCGCGTACAGTCAGGTTCGGAATACCAAGAATGGCACTGCCAAAATCAGTACCCTGTATGGACAGCATGCCGAAGTAGAACAGCAGGCTCTTGAAATTCTCCGTATCAGCCATCTTCTCAGCCGGGAAAGAAGTGGCTATCTGTGCTGTGATACTGCCTTCCGCAATAATCTGCTGGATAACGGAGGCATTCGCACCGAACCTCTTGTCTATCTGCACCAGATGACGCAACTTGTTGTAATCTGTGCGGATATTGCTGTCAATCATCATTTCGGGCGCTCTTTTCCGCAGAAGATAGCTGTTCAGGAAATAGAGTGCCATGTCCGAATTGAATACCTTCTCATCTAAATTCCAGGAAGAGAAACAGTAGTTGTCATACCACGGCTTCATCGTCTCTATCAGACCGTCCACGGTCATATCTGCAGGAAGAGTGCTTTCACTCTTGTAATAAGAAACCATTTCCCGCATCTCTTCCATACTGAACCCGATGACACTGTTGAATTCCGGCAGCATGCTGATGTTCGTACCGATATTGAAACCGCTCGTCACGTCGTCCATCGTAATGGGGCTGACACCTGTAATAAACAGACGCTCCACGGCGGCACCCGCATTGGAAGTGGAAGCTTTCACATTATTGAAGAATCCGCGGATGAGCCCGTCGCCATGTGTTTTCTCCCGGTAGCGTTCCTGACCGTAGGAAGAAAGGATAGTGTTGGTGAAATTGTCATATTCATCAATCAACAGGTAGATGCGCGGGCAGTCCGTGCGGCTGACATACTCTTTCAGGGCAGCCAGCATTTGCTCCGGATTAGTCTCGCCAGGGTTGACAATTTCCCATACCCCGCTGCCCAGCAAATGCTCGTATTTCAGGATGAAGTTCTTCATCACCATGCAGCAATACTCGCTGAACGAACGCTCCACTGTCTCCAGTTTCGAACTGACTTCTGAAAAATTGAAACGCAGAACCATGTAGCTGTTATGCCGCTTTGTCGGATGTTGCCCGATATACAGTTCGCCAAACAGTTCTTTAAATCTGTCGGCATAGTCGATGCTGTAGTATGCCTCCAGCATGGCCAGGAACAGTGACTTACCGAACCTGCGGGGACGGATCAGAAACAGGTAGGGAGGTTGCCGTTCCAGCATTTCGATGAAACGCGTCTTGTCCACATAGTAGTAATCCTCGCGCATGAGGCGGGGAAAGTCTGATATTCCATAGGGTAATGCCTTCATAACTGTCCGGTTTTAAATGTTTCCACAAAGCAAAGGTAACAAAAATGATGGCAAATGCCATGAAGACCCGGAAATAGTTGCAAATAGGAGACAAGTTTCCTCACCAAAAATAAAAAGCTCAACCGTCTGCCCCTGATTGGGTAACGTTCAGAAATGAAGTGGTGAAGAAATAAAAATCCGACCCCGATAAATTCTCTAACTGGAAAAAAATATTTTCCTAACTGGGAAAAAATAATGCTTGTTTCGCGCAGTCCTCGTTTCATTTGTCTTGATTCAGAATTATACCCATGCTGAACAAACATAAAAAAAGGAGATGTGTCTGAAAACAGTCACATCTCCTTTAATATGAAGGATAGTAAATATTCTACTTTAACTTCCCTTTACTAAGATAATTATTTTACGTAGATAGTACCTGCTTTTGAACCTTCTCCCTTAATGTCATTACAGATTGTATAAGAGTTGGCTTCACCGGTCAAAGTTTTGCTTTTTGCTATTGTAATGTCCCCATCAACTACAACATTACTTGTTGCCTTGATAGTGGCATTATTGTTAACATCGATACTGTTGGTTTTAACATTACCTATCAATGCTTTATTTGCACCTTCAAATACAATCTTACCAATTGTAGAAACTTTATCGGCAGCCACCGGCAATGTTAAATTCGCATTCAAATAGATGGTCTTATCGGTGGTAATGGCTGATGTACCAGTATTTACATCTCCGTTAATTCTGACTGCAGTAATCTTTGCTTCAGCAAGAGCCGGCGTTAAGTTAGTCAAACCGTCTACCGCACGAATCACCTGAGCATCAGCACTGTTAGTCAATCTGGACAAACCGCTGAATGTACCTAAGTCACTGATAAGTCCATTGTTGATCAATTGACCGCTTCCCAACAGCGTAAAGACACCGTTATTTGTAATTTCTCCATTATTAGTAATCTTTCCATAGTTGTCTGCAACACTATTTGAGATGATATTAACAGATCCATCATTAACAATAGTCGCATCCAAGCGTGTCGTTTGACCATTTTTACCGATATTAAATTCACCGGCATTTTCTACAGTAACAGTAGATGCTAAACTCAATCCTTCCAACTTCAAAGTTCCGGCATTTACAATCTTAGTGTTGGCTACGGCACCATTGATTTCAATTTTACCGTCCAATGTTGTTTTGTTGGCATCATTCTTATTCACAACTCCCGCCGCATTATTGATTGTTGTTGCCATTAATGTCCCTTGATTGTCAGATGCTACTGTCAATTTTGCAGCAGCTGTTTTAACAGCCTTGTTATTGATGGTAGTAGCTTTCAATGTGGCTTTACCGGATACTGTTATGGTTCCTTCATTATTAATAGTTGTAGCAGTAAGAGTAGTTGCATCTGTTCCGAATGCTATAGTTCCCTTATTGTCCAATGTTGCGAATGTTGCGTCTTTCTTCACAGTAAGCGTTTTACTAGCAGGAATAAGAGTCTTACATTCGAAGTTACATTTATCATTTAGAGTTATGTCGTTATTGAGTGTCAGAGTATAATTCTCTCCCTTGATGGTGAATGCATGATCTATTGCTGTAACAGTAGTTGTAATATCATTCTTCATAATCAAAGTACCGGCAGCTCCTCCTAATTCAGCTTCCAATGTTGCCGTATTGTAAACCAACCTGTCTGCTTCTTCAAACTTAACTCCATTCAGGTCGATATTCCAATAGTCAGTTCCTCCCTCTACAATTGCTGAACCTGCGGCAGCTTTAGTAATAGTGGCAACTTTTCCCTTTTCAGTGTAAAGTTTTACAACGATATCCTTTCCGGCCAAAGCTGTTTTTACAGGATAAGTTGATAAATAAACGCTAAGAGCATCGGCATTCTTAGTTTCTGCAGTTGCACTCGGTATTGTGCTGATATTTGTACCAAAATCAACACCAATCATATCTGCAGCAGTAGTTGCATCAGCAATAAAACTATTAGTTGCACCGGCCTGTACATGTCCTGTTTTAGCAAAAGCTTTTGCATCATCAGCAGTAGCAACCGTAATCAACTTAATCTTATCACTAGATTTATCTATTTGAGTACCAGATGTGTAGATCTTGAACTGGAAGAAATACGCTGCCGGAGTCATGCTCATTTCCTTAGCGGCATTATTTGTCCCATCCACCTTAAATGGAGCTTTTGAATAGGCAAACAAATTGATACCAAGTACGTGGTCTGCTATATTGGCAGTACTTGCTATAGCAGCTTTTGTTTGTGTCTGAATCGTTTTTAGCTCCACAGCCGGAAGCGGTTTGGTAGGATCCACAAATACCTTATTAAATGGAGAGTATAAGATATAATTGCCTGTCATAACACCGGCAACTGTTTTGAATACACTCTTGGTAATATCTACTTTTCCAGCAACAGGAACAGCGTCCTTTCTGGCGGTAACCATAGTTTCAAATTTCGCTCTAGCATTATCTCCTTCTATTCCATCAAATGCATCAGCATCTTGTTGCCCTTCAATTAGGTAAAAAGTATTACCTGTAGCTTTAGCTACTAATGAGAAAATCTTTGCAGCTTTACCTTCTTCAGGTATTGCCTGATATCCGGCAATATAGAACGGTACATTCGTCAGCACGTTTCCGTTTCCGGTTGGATTAGGTAAGCAAAGACCTACTTGGTCACCTTTAATTTCTGAGTTATCGGTTAGGTCCAAATCGTTCGAATCAAACGCTGGTTCAAAATAGAAGTTATCAAAGAAACCTTTTTCTCCTCCCGCAAATCCGCTTCTTGTAGACGCGTCTGTCCCGGAGTTAATACCTGTAATAATCGAAAGATCCTTTACTAATTGTCCTTCGTTATTCTGAATAGAATTTCCTTCGAACGTGTCATCACTACATGCCGCGAAGAGTGCAGGCAGTAGTAATGCTGAGATGATTTTTGTTGTTTTCATTTTCATTTTTATTTTTTTGTTTTAATGTTGAGTCAAACACCCATCAAAGAATCTATATACTGTCTACATTGATTCTCTTATTTGGTTGCATTTAAATTTCACCGGGTTCAGGCAGGCTGACTTCAAAGCCTTTTTCTACTTCTACCTCTAAAACCTCCACTTCCGGAGCTTCATACTTCATTTCCTTTTCTACTTTCATAATCATAAAATTTAAATTGTTAGTAATATTAAAATTGTCTCTTTATTATCAACCGATAACATGCTTGCTTCAATCGCCATCAAAAGAATCAAGCCTATCTTTTGAGTGATAGTCCGGCATTCTTTGATAGATATATAGGTATAGCAAACCCGCATTTTCAGCCTGCAAAGTAAAAAACAAATTTCCTAAATAAACGGTGAGTGTATTTGGTTGATATACAAAGCGTTATTGGTTTTATAAAAGAGCTAAATATCCCAATAAAAGAATATATTGAAACCTGATAATCTGAGCGAACATGCTGAACTACAACCCATTCCGAATTCATTTTCCAACAGGCAGTTTTACTCCTCCAAGTAAATTGACACTACTTTTTAGCACCTTATTTTGTAATAGCACACTACTTCAACCTACTTATTTTCAATAACAAAGGCACTATTGAAGTAAAGAGATAAAGTATTTTTAAAGATAGTAATGACACCATATCCAGGCACCAATGACAAGAAATGAAGTTACACCCGGATAATAAATACCGGTTCGTTGGGGTAAAGTTATTCTGGTCTTGAAGCTCCGGTTCAGGCATTATTCAGATCCCCTAATGTCCAATTTGTTGAATTCCCAATATTAAGTTGCCTGCAATAGCAGAAGCATAGAAAGAATGATGCTGTAACATGAAGAAAAAGGGAGCAGACATGAAAACCCGCTCCCTTACAAAAAGACAACAATTATTTATGATTATATTATAACATCTCCAAATGAGTTGGTTTATTTTTTATGTTGAAATACAACTTATCTTTATTTTAGAGGAAAATAAATGATTCTGGACAGACAAAGGACTTTGAAGTGAGATCCCTGTAAGAAAAGCCGTTTTGGCAATAGAGCAGAAAAAGGAATCCCCCGTTCAGAACGGTATCACTGTTCCAAACGGGGGCCTTATTTGTCAAGCTGCCGATTTAGAAATCCGACAGCTACAAGTGCATGATTACTCCCAGAAACTACCGTCCTTTATAACAAGCGGATAGTTAGTCCATGTACCCTTGGTTACATCAGCTGATGTACAGTATACATTGGCAGGAAGGTCGGTAGCTGTTTGCGCATTCAACAGGTTAAAAGTACCTGTGTTAATGATAGCACCATTTGCCTTCACCTCAATATTGTTATTAAAGGTTGCAGTTCCACCCTTGACGATTGTCAGCGGGTCTACCTGCTGGCCATTGATAGCGGCACCAGAGATCTTCATGTCGCCTGAAATAGTAACTGTACCAGCATTTACTTTTAAACTGTTGATAAGGGTACCTTTACTAATTGTAACGTCTCCTTCGTTCTCAAAGTTCACGTTTGCAGCAGACTTGTTGTCCAATGTATAAGCAGCACCGCCATCTAATTTTTGCAGAATAATCTTCTGGAACTTGCCGTTTGCATAGATATTCAGACGACTGTAAGCTTCTTCCAGACGTTTTGCAGAGTTCACGTAGCAAGCGTATGCACCGTTACTGGTATAAGGAACACCACCATATACACTACCTACATAGTCGTAGAAAGTACCATTATTAACAAACGTGCCCATACAGTTCAGAGAAGACTTGTTATAAATTTCACCTTCTTCGTTAATGGTCAATGTTCCGGTTGCAATCTTGACGTTACCGACATTACCTAACTTATTACTTACATCACTACCAAGTGCCAACTCGTTGAAGAACTTACCATTCACTTCAATTGTTCCGTTAGTAGCATTCAAAGTGTTGCGGTTTGTGACAGTACCGTTGACGATCAGTTTTCCACCATTGATTTGTGTGTCACCACCATCTTCCAGCACGCCGTCTACAGTCATTGTACCCTCAATAATCAGGTCTGACTTGTATTGTACGTCGTCGTATTTCCAGTTGTCGTTTACAAATTTACCGTCATCCACACCTTCCTCTGTGCTCTTGGCAATAATCAGTTCTGCGCCTTTCTCTACAGTGACACCCTTAGAGTAGCGTGCAGTTACCGTAGCACCGGGCAGGATAGTCGTCTTGCCACCTATGGAAAGCTGTCCGGAATAGTAATCTGCAGCGCCGTTTGCACTTCCGATAGTGAGTTCACCGGCAATGGTTGTTTCAGCTTTCAGAGCTACGTTGCCTAGAATGGAGCCGCCCTTGATAGTCAAAGGAGCATTGATGGTTAGCCAAGCATCTTTCTTGGTTGCGTCAGTGGCATTGTAGATGTTGATAGTCGGGGTGTTCAAGGTCAACTTGCTTCCGGTAGAAGCTACAATGGTTACGCCACCCTTCCAATCATTTTCTTGTATACCACTCATATTGAAATTGCTAGATTCGATGTCCCCCAACAGGTTAATAGTAGTAGGAGCTGTTTGACTTCTCGCATTATTAATGGCAGTCTGCAATTCATCAGCTGTGGTCACGAATGCTTGGTCAAATTTGGTGTCCTTTGTCAGCTTGGTATTTAAGGAAATGCGTTTTCCGGCAGGTAGTGTAACACCGGCTGCTTTAAACTTAGCATCCAGTACACAAGCCTTGTTATCTGTTCCGATAAGAATTACATCGAAACCGTCAGAAGCAAATGCTGCAGGAAGTACCGGGAAATACACATCGACAGTATCGCCTTCTGTTCCTGGTGTTGGAGTTGTTTGGTCAGCTTTAATGTTCAAATATGAATTTTCACCGTAACGCACAAACAGTGTGGCAGATTTACCTTCTGTAGCATCTACGTTGATTACATCAGCAGAAGGCTGTGCAGATGGGTTGCTCAATTTGCCCTTCACCACAAATGCATCGTTACCCCTTGCCCGCAATACGACGGATTTCAAATCTTTCGCCTCACCAAGAGCACCTTCGTTAGCAATACGGATGCGCAAAGCGGACGACAAATTTTTCAGAGCGAATTCCGTAACTTGCTTTCCGGCTTTCACTTCCGCCGGAGTAGAGTATGAGAAAGTGCTTTCACCAACAGCTTGCAGATTGCTCTTTTGATCCGTCACATTGATTTCTTTCGGTGATTTAACCGGAATCAATTCACCGGCATTTTTATAATCTTTGTCATGCGGATAATAAGCCACGTAATAACCTTTCAAGATTTCATCGTTCACGGTCTTGAACTTAGCTGAAGTGGATTTACCTAAATCACCATCCACAAGGTCATCTCCATTTTCTTTGGTATATGCGCTTTTAACATTATCCAAAGCTTCTCCCACTTCATAAAAACCAGTCCATCTAGTTTGGCCATCCTTTTTCTTAAATGAAGCCAATTTCAAAGAGTCTGTAGTAAAACGATAGTTTGTTATACCTGCTGTACCGCCGTTTCCAGTATAAACCATACCAATGGCATCCTCGGCACTTGTCCAGAAGAATTTCAGTCCGTCTTTCTGTTCATCCCACAGTGCTCTTGTCTGTGCATCGCCCTTTACAAAGACCATGTTCAGCTCATCCACGCTGATCATGTCGCCTTTAGGAACTGCATTTTCATCATAGCCAAACTCTTCATTTGTACAGCTTGCAAAAGCTAATGAAGCGGCCATCGCAAAAAATAAGTATTTACTTTTCATTTTCTAATTAATTAGTTAAATATTGTTTCTAGTTATTTTCTTCTATGCGGTTAGATTTCCACATCGCCCATATCTGGCACTTGGGGGCTTGCTGCAAATCCCATTTCTACTTCCACCTCCAGAACCGTCACTTCCGGAGCCTCATACTTCATTTCCTTTTCTACTTTCATAATCATAAAATTTAAATTGTTAGTAATATTAAAATTGTCTCTTTATTGTTAACTGATGATATATAATTACTGCTACTACTGCTAGCTGCCTATATTCTATTGCAAAGACAGGCTGCTTCTTATATAATAGCTTTGCTATTCCTATTATATATAGGTATAGCAAACCCGCATTTTCAGCCTGCAAAGTAAAAAACAAATTTCCTAAATAAATGGTGAGTATATTTGGTTGATATACAGCGAGATATCTATTTAATAAAAGGGCTAAATATCCCAATAAAAGAATCTATTGAAACCTGATAATCTGAGGGAACATGCTGACCTACAACCCATTCTGAATTCATTTCCCAACAAGCAGTTTTACTCCTCCAAGTAATTTGACACTACTTTTTAGCACCTTATTTTGTAACAACGCACTACTGTAACCTGCTTATCTTCAAGAATAAAGGCACTATTGAAGTAAAGAGATAAAGTATTTTTAAAGATAGTAATGACACCATTTTCAGGCACCAATGACAAGAAATGAAGTTACAACCGGATAATAAATACCAGTTCGTTTGACAAGACTTCCCTGATCTTGAGCCCTAAAATCAGAGCATTATTTAGGTTCTCTAATGTATAATTTGTTGAATCCCCAATATTAAGTTGCCTGCAATAGCAGAAGCATAGAAAGAATCATGCTGTAACATGAAGAAAAAGGGAGCAGGCATAAAGCCCGCTCCCTTACAGAAAGACAACAATTATTTATGATTATATTATAACTTCTCCAGAACCACCAGTTCCCACCCCTTGAACACCAGCGTAATCAGCCCCAGCCGGGTGTTCCCCTTGGTGCGAAGTACCTTTTCATCCGCCGCATAACGCCTCAACTGCTCTGCCGCATCACGCTTCAGTAAAGCAATATCAGCATCAGAAGCATCACGACGGGCATATTTCACCTCTACAATATAGCTGTAGGCAATATCCGGCTGGTGCAGCAGGTCAGGCATCATATAAAAGTCGGCATAGCCTTTGGAAGACTCATGTTCGGGGAGAATGACATATCCTTGCGTCAAACCCAGGTAAGCCAGAAGGAAGCCTTTAATATGTGCCTCCCCGTCAATAAATTCACGGATGGCACTTTGACGTTCCAGTTCGCGGGCGAAGAAACGGAAGACAGACTCCCATTCGCCATCATAAGCCATTCCCATGACCAGGGAAGAAAGCCTGCTGATATCCACGTCAAAAAGGGACGCCCTGCTGTAGGCCTCCGTCAGGTAAGTATAGAGCTGCTCGCGCACAGTCAGATTGGGAATACCCAGAACGGGAGTCCCACGATAGACACCCTGTATGGACAGCATCCCGAAGTAGAACAGCAGGCTCTTGAAGTTCTCCGTATCAGTCATTTTCTCAGCCGGAAAAGAAGTGGCTATCTGTGCTGTGATACTACCCTCCGCTATAATTTGTTGGATGACAGAAGCATTGGCTCCGAATGTCTTATCGATCTGCACCAAATGACGTAACTTGCCGTAGTCGGTACGGATATTGTTGTCAACCATCATTTTAGGTGCTTTCCCCAATTGCAGATAGCTGTTCAGGAAGTATAGTGCCATGTCCGAATTGAACATACGCTCCTCCAAGCGGTCTTCCGAGAAACAGTAATTGTCATACCACGGCTTCATTATTTCCACCAATCCGTCCACCGTAATATTCTCCGGCAGTGCGTCTTCATCCTTGTAATAAGTAATCATCTCCCGCACTTCATCCTCGCTGAATCCGATGATATTGTTGAACTGAGGAAGCGTGCTGATGTTCGTACCGATATTGAAACCGCTTGTCACGTCGTCCATCGTAATGGGGCTGACACCTGTAATAAACAAGCGTTCTACAGCGGCATCTGTATTGGAGGTCGCAGCCTTCACTACATTAAAAAAAACGCGGATAAAGCCCTCACCGTGTGTGGCATCCTCATAGCGTTTCGTATCATATGAGGAAAGGATGGCGTTGGTGGAATTGTCGTACTCGTCTGTCAGCAGGTAGATGCGAGGACACTTCTTATGGGATATATATTGGGCAATGGAAGACAGCAGCAAACCGGAGGACATGTTCGGATGTATATCCTTCCAAATATCCGATACTAAAACAGGTTCGTAATGCCGAATAAACTTTTTCATGGTAAGGTTGCAATAGTCATTGAAGGACTGTTCCACCTCCTCCGGGCACGCCTTCACTTCGAAAAAGTTGAAACGCAAGACGAGATACTTGTTGTGTTCTTCCGTAGGGTGCTGACCGATGTATACCTTTCCGAAAACTTCCTCAAATTCTTCAACATAGTCAATACTGTAATATGTTTCCAGCATGGCAAGGAAAAGCGACTTACCAAAGCGGTTCGGACGGATCAGGAACAGATAGGGAGGCTGACGCTCTATCATTTCGATAAACCGCGTCTTGTCCACGTAATAATAGTCCTTCCGTATCAGGCGGGAGAAGTCGGATATTCCATAGGGTAATGCTTTCATGGCTGCAATTCTTTGATTCAAAGGACAAAGGTGGCAAAAATGATTGCGAATGCCATGAAGGCCTTGAAATAGTTCAGCCCGAGCCTAATAAGGCTCTTGGTTTTATTCCCCTCTTTTCCTATTGATGATTATGCGGATTTAGGTTGTCACTAATGGAGTGAATGAATGCCTGGTTATCCTGCCGCCCACAGATAGATCCCCCATAATACAAGTAAATGCCCCGGATAGAAAAGGTAAAAGAATGATTTATAGTATTTCCCGGGCTTTTCATTATAGAAGGCAAGCAGGGCAAACGGAAGCAGGTAACCGACACGAAAAATGCTGCGTATGCCTATAGTCAAATATCCCAGTATGGGCTGTAGTACTTTATGACGTACTCCATAAAATATTGTGCAAAGTAAAACGCCCGGATATCCGTACCCGATGGGTAGTTGGCGGACTGCCAAGCAGGTTACTGCCAACAGGATGCAGGCTGCGGTGAGACACATATATCTGTTTTTCCCGTTATTCCAAAGCTCAATCCTTTTATACCCGCACATCAGACAGAAGAGCAGCAGCAGCGTAAAGCCAATGTTCAGCTGATAAGTTCCGGTTGCGTATATTTTACTAAAAAACAGGTAGTGCGGGAGCTCCGAGACAAGAGCAAAGATTGCCAACCGTACGGCATACCGCTTCCGGCTACGTGTGTGGCGGAACCCCTCCACCAGCAAGAATGCAAATACAGGGAAGGCTGTGCGTCCTATACTGCGCAAGAAGAAAATGCTGTCGTGCCATAATTGCGGATTGCTTTGAGCTTCAGGCAACTTGGCTAGAAGTATCAGCAGACAACCTATGTGATCTGCCAGCATGGAGACTAGGGCAATCCATTTCAGGGTAGAGGCGGTCATAAGTTTATGTATGGCGGGGTATTAATAAAAAGGTGTGCCAAAGATTACTCTTATTGGCACACCTTCCTTTTTATTATGATATCGGTTATTCTAGTTATTTATTATATCCGATAAAAGTCAAGCTATCAGTTGGCAGGAATAAGATTAATCTTACCTGTATAAGTTACATTAGCACCATTTTCCAATGTAAGGCTTGCACCACCGTTGTTGTTGAAATTATCAAATGAAACAGTAGATTCCTTCTTGAACGTAACTATTGCATTTTGAGCATTAATATCACCTGTGACCTCTAAAGTGCCTGTTGCGTCTACAGTCAGATCGTCATTTACTTCCATTGCACCAGCTTTGATAGTTACTTTCGGAGCTGTTGGTGCTTTAGGTTTGCCTAATGCAATTGCTGTATTGATAGTAACAGTCCCGGTTGTTTCCAGTGTGAAATCTTTGTTGCCATCTGCAGTTGGCATTGTAATAGAACCTGCAAAATCAATATCCTTGTCACCTGCATTCAGAACGGTAGCAGCTGTTTCAGCACTGAAGTCAAATGTTCCGGCTAAAATGATTTTTGAGTATGTTCCATTCAAGGCTGTCTTCAAGTCCGCGATGTCAGCTGCTTTCTTCCAGAAAGTACCGGTCATCGGCTGGTCGAAGTCACCAACAAAAGTACCTGTTTGGTCTACGATAACTACGCCATTGTTTACAACGCTATTTCCTGCATATTTGATAATTGTCATCTCACCGGAGTTTTCCAACTCTCCATCATTGACAACACTTGCGTTTTTGCCGGCAACGTTGAATGATGCGGTTGCAGGAACACTAATCTTACTGTCTGCATTATTGGTCACAGTACCCAATACAGTCAGAGTCTTAGCAGCAGTCAAAGTTAAACTACCAGAGTTGATTACTTCACCCTCTTCTCCAATTGTTACGTTTTCTGCAAATACTGCATTTGTAGAATTTGCAAACTCACCGTCTATTGTACTCGGGCATGCCAAAGTGAACTTGTTATCTGCACCTTTCACTTCTACGGCACAAGCCAGATTGATAGCTTTTGCACTAGCACCGAATGTGACATCACCGTCTGTCACATCAAAAATCAGTTTGGCACCGCTGGTAGACTTGATAGTGATATCCTTGGTGGCATTCCATGTGGAAGTGAAGTTCTTATCCAATTCAATATCTGTCAAAACATCAATATTCTCTGCATCTGCCTCGATTTTGGCTTTCAGTTCTTCAGCATCTGTTACCAGATCCAAATTGAAATCTTCATCTTTCAATTCACTGATAGAAAGCGGCATAACTCCAATCTTCATTTCATAAGGCTTGGTAAATTCCTTTTTAGCCCATGCACCATCTTTTTTATGCAGGTAAATTACCGTTGTTGCTTTCAGGTCAACAGTCAACATCGGGATAACAAAAGGAGTTGCTTTAGCAGCTGAAATTTCAATACCTGCTCCCGTTACATATTCACCTGTAATAGTCTTGTAACCATATTCTACTGAGTTCTCAACAACATTACCATCTGCATTATATAACATTTCACTTGCTAATCCGGTATTGTCAAACAGAATGATCTTGTCCACATTGAAAGCTGATTCTCCTGTTTTCAATTGCAAATTCAATTGAAGCAAAGTAGATTTCGGATTCAATTTGAAAAGACCGGCCTTTTGTCCTCCCTCCATCGGTGTACGACCAGACATCATAAACATATCTTTGCCCGCCTCTTCATATTGTTTGGCAGCAGCACTTGCTTCAAATTTATTTTTCACAGTAGCTTTGATGTTTCCAATTTCATTGAAGCTTGCGTTATAGGGATAATATACCACATATTCACCTGCAAACAAGCTGCTGGCTTCAGTGTCAAAGGTTGCATATTTTTTGTAGCCTGCACTTCCGGTGCCCACATTAACCGGATTATCAAGTTCTCCTTCTTCAGTCAAGTCATCAGAACCCGCTGTCGCTGAAAACTCGTAATTAGTAAACAACTTCTTTGAAGTTTGTTCTGTATACGCTACGTCGCCTACTTTTCCGGTCCAGCACAAACCGAGGATTTCAGATGTAGGAGTCGTTTCGATATCCCACTTGTATTCATATTCACCACTACCATTCTCTATCCATCCGCCTCTTGTTTGTGCATCCATCACTTTTTCAGCGGTCAACTTGAAGCCGGCAGCTAACTGGGGCGTTCCTTCGAATTTGTTTTCATTTACAAATTCATCCTGGCTACATGCCGCAAAAAGGGCTGGCAGTGCCATTGCAACAAATAAATGTCTTGTTTTCATTCTTTTACTATATAGTTTATTTAATTAATATTAAAATGGGGACGGGCCTTCCGGATTCACTGGAAGGTTGCTACCTTCAAAGCCTGCTTCTACCATCACCTCCAGAACTTCCACTTCCGGAGCTTCATACTTCATTTCCTTTTCTACTTTCATAATCATAAAATTTAAATTGTTAGTAATATTAAAATTGTCTCTTTATTATCAACCGGTAATACGATAATTACTGCTACCGCTGGCTGCCTATTATCCTATCGCAAAGACAGGCTGCCTATTATATAAAAACCTTAGCTACTCCTATATATAATAGGTATAGCAAACCCGCATTTTCAGCCTGCAAAGTAAAAAACAAATTTCCTAAATAAACGGCGAGTGTATTTGGTTGATATACAAAGTGTTATTGGTTTTATAAAAGAGCTGAATATCCCAATAAAAGAATCTATTGAAACCTGATAATCTGAGCGAACATGCTGAACTACAACCCATTCCGAGTTCATTTCCCAACAGGCAGTTTTACTCCTCCAAGTAAATTGACACTACTTTTTAGCACCTTATTTTGTAAGAATGTACTATTATAACCCATTTATTTCCAATAACAAAGAGATTCTATTAATCAAAAAAACATTCATTAAACGGAATAGTAATGACACCATTTTCAGGCACCAATGACAAGAAATGAAGTTACAACCGGATAATAAATACCAGTTCGTTTGACAAGACTTCCCTGATCTTGAGCCCTAAAATTAGAGCATTATTCAGC
>OJJK01000048.1_pt1 | contig 126820 bp, 93 predicted proteins | sample 1596271 | NCBI WGS metagenome assembly OJJK01 (sample SAMEA4350142, study PRJEB24818) | metagenome | biome: human; feature: gut; material: faeces | place: Denmark | collected 2013-09 | reverse complement strand
AGACGATGACGTTGATAGGATGCAGGTGTAAAGGTGGTAACATCAAAGCCGAGCATTACTAATTGCCCGTTCACTTTCTTTCAAATATGTACCGGTTGGGTATATACGTTTAGCGGATTACTGATACGGAAACTGGAAACAGAGAACAGAAACATAGTAGTAATAACTTGAGATTTTACTTTTCATCATGTCATAACCTTATTCAGGTGGTTATAGCACGAGGGTTCCACCTCTTCCCATTCCGAACAGAGAAGTTAAGCCTCGTCACGCCGATGGTACTGCGTAACAGTGGGAGAGTAGGTAGCCGCCGTTTTAAAGAAGCCTCGCTTGTCTATTGACGGGCGAGGCTTTCTGTTTTTTATTACTTTGGTATTTATACCGCCCTTTTTAGCAGATCAAATCTCATAGTAGTTTGTTCAATAGAGTTTGGTACTTTGCAAAAAGATCCAACAATGAATCAAGAGGGGCTGTTTTTAAGGACGAATAAAAGATAATCTCTTCTCTTCTTCCGCAAATAGGATAGCAGTATTCACTAATGCCAAATGTGAATATGCCTGTGGGAAATTTCCCAACTGTTCTTTGGTTTCGAAATCAATATCCTCACTGAACAATCCGAGGTGATTGGAATATTTCAGAACCTCGTCAAACAGACAACGCGCTTCTTCTTTATGTCCGGTGACAAACAGTGCTCGTATAAGCCAGAATGTACAAATCGTAAAAGCAGAAGTAGGCAACCCGAAATCATCTTTGCTGTTGTAGCGATACATAAGTCCTTTATGAAAAAGAGCTTTCCTGACAGCTTCCACTGTTTGATGATAGCGTATATCATCAGCTTCTATAAACCCATAAGGTTCCATCAATAGTAATGAAGAATCCATTGCTTGGTTGTCGTACGTTTGTGTGAAACTTTGAAGTTCTTTATTCCAGCCGTATTTCATTACGTCTTTCTTTATTTTTTCAGCTTCCAGTTGCCAACGTTCGCTATAATTGTATTTATTAAGCATTTGAGCAATTTTCGCTCCGCGATCTAGGGCTACCCAGCACATAACTTTAGAAGAAACAAAGTGTTGTCCCTCCCCTCTAATTTCCCAAATCCCTTTATCTGGTTTTTTCCAGTTTTCTACTACGGTTGCTAAAATGCTCTTTACCATCTCCCACATATCTTCAATTTCGTCCAATGTACCGGGCATGAGACGATAATATTGGTAAATCAAGTCCATCAGGTAACCAAAAGAGTCGTTTTGTTTCTGGTGGTACGCATCATTGCCTATTCGTACAGGTTTGGAGTGTTTGTAGCCGGATAAATGGTCGAGTATCACTTCAGTTAGTTGGTGCTCGCCCCGGATGCCATACATAATTTGATAATCATGTTTGGAAACGAATGTAGATTGGATAAATTTCATAAAACGTTTAGCTGCACCAGTGTGTCCGATCTGGAACATGGTTTCGATGGACATAGAAGCATCCCGGAGCCAGCAAAAACGATAATCCCAGTTGCGGACTTCTCCTACAGCTTCCGGAAGACTTGTGGTTAGTGCTGCTAATACGGCTCCGTTGTGATAGGACATTAGTTTCAGAACCAACAAACTTCGTTCGATTACGTCATTATATAGAATGTATTTCTTACTTCTGTCTGTCCAGTTCAGCCAATATACTAGCGTACGGCAATATTCTATTTTTTCCCTTTCTATGTCAATTGGAATTACTTTCTCATTATAGGAAAGCAAGAGAAATTCGTCTTTCTCAAGAATGATTTCTTTTTTCTCTTTGATGTCTTGAAGAGACAGGGAAGCGTATAAATATTGTCTGTCCTTATTTTCAGAGGAACAGTAGGACTCTATATACTGCGGAGTTATATTTAGGATCACTTGTCCCTGTGCATAGTTTGGAGCCGGATGGTAGTTGATCTTGAAACGCGGTTTTCCTTTTATCCAATGTATGTAGCGATATAATTCGGCAGGCAAATAATGTCCTGTTTCGTCTTTGGAACGATAACAGGGCATATAGTCGAGCACTACAAATTTTCCTTCATCAGAGGAGAACTGGGTAGAAAGGATATTGGTGTGCGGAACATAACTTTGTGTGATGCGATAGTCTCCGGCAACTTCGAATCCAAAAGCTCCCCCTTTCTCCCGGTCGAGCAGACTGGCAAAAATAGAAGGAGAATCGAAATCGGGAAAACAGAGCCATTCGATATTTCCGTTCTGCGAAATGAGGGCTGCTGTACGGCAGTTACCTATCACTCCATAATTTAAATTATTCATATTGATTGCTTTTTATTGAGTTTTTAATAGATCTTTGAGAAAGTCGAAAGCGAAAGTCAGGCGATTCTTAATACTTCCTTCTTTTGTGGCAGTTTTTTGTTTGCCTAGTAAAGATTGTAAGAATGGAAGTACGTCGGATTGAGCAGACAGATGATAGTTGGCGGCTTCGGATACGCTACCTATTTTAATGCTAATAGCGTTTTTGGGTAATGCCTGAAACATATCTTCATCTGTTGTATCGTCTCCCATCGCTATTACGAAATCGTAATGTCTGTTGGCTAATAGACGTCCCACCTCCGAGCCTTTATTGCAATCCGGCGATTTGATTTCGATCACTTTATTCCCTTGCAGAATTTGTAGTTTCTGCCGGGTGCAGATTGAGATCAGTGCATTGACAAGTTGTTGGGCTCTTAATGTGCCGAGCCATGCGTCACTTTCACGATAATGCCATGCCAGGGTTGTTTCTTTTACTTCCAGATGTGAGTGGGGAGTTCGGTCTACAAACAGTTGTAGGATAGAAAGAATACCTGCTCCCCATTCTATCTTCTTTATATTTTTATGCCAAACTCCGTTTTCTTTGTAGAAAGCTCCATGTTCGGCAGCCATAGAAAAAGGAAGGGAACCGAGCCATTTTTCTAATGTAAAATGATCCCGCCCGCTATTGATTACAATATGATTGGCGGGATCGCTAGCCAATTGTTGTAGAATAGAAATAAGTTCTGGTGTAGGTTGGGCATCTTCGGGACGTGATTTGAGAGCTGCCAGCGTACCATCGTAATCCAGCAGAACAAGGCGTTGTTTTGCCTGGTTATACTTTAACTTGATTTGTGCGATGGTAGCAGCTACGATGCGTTTTTTTCGTAACAGATCGTTTTTCATGCACGTCATGTTCAGTTCATTGACAAAGTCGGCTGCCCATTTGTTGACTGTCTGTACAGACAGAATACTTTGCATACGTTGCAAGCGCTGCTTTTGCTCCTCTTCCGGCATTTCAAGTGCCTGGCAAATCGCATTCTCTATTTGTTCCGTATCGTTCGGATTGATTTGGATAGCGTCCGTCAGTTCTACAGCGGCACCTGCCATTTCGCTAAGGATAAGTACGCCCGGATTGTCGCACTTGGTAGCTACGTATTCTTTAGCCACCAGGTTCATGCCATCCCGAAGTGGAGTGACGAGGGCTATATCGGCTACATAATACATGGCGGTCAGTTCTTCCAGCGAGAAGCCGTGGTAGAAATAACAGACGGGAGTCCAGTTCATTGTGGAGTAGCGTCCGTTGATAGAGCCGATTTCTTCGTCGATCTTTGTTTTTAGTTCCGCATAGCTGCCTACATGGTCACGTGAAGGAACGATGACCATCGCTAATGTGACCTTGCCATGATATTCGGAATGATGTTCGAGGAAGGTGGCGAAGCCATGCAGACGATGCAGTATTCCTTTACTATAGTCCAGTCTGTCTACTGACAGGATGAGTTTATGCTCGCCGAAAAGTTTCCGGGTACGTTCAATAGCTTGGTGTACTTCTTTATTTTCCGAAGCCTTATGATAAGATTCATAGTTGATTCCCATCGGTAATGCCTCTACTCTGGTCACTCGGTTGTTGATCTGCACTTCATCCAGTTTAAAGTCGAGGTGTAATACACGTTCTACGGCACTGATGAAGTGACGCATATAGTCGTGGGTATGGAAAGCAATGAAGTCGGCTCCCAATAAGCCTTTCAGTATCTCGGCACGCTCTGGCAGAATACGAAAAAGTTCGTAGGAGGGGAACGGGATATGATGGAAATAACCGATATAGAGTTCCGGATATATTTTCCTCAACATTCCTGGAAGTAGCATCAGTTGATAATCCTGTATCCATACTTTGTCACCGGGACGTATCAGCTGGCAAATCTCCTCACAGAAAAGACGGTTGACTTGTTGATAGGCTTGCCAAAAGCAGTTCTTATATAAGGTATAAGCATAAAAGTAATGACACAAAGGCCAGATAGTACTGTTACTGTATCCTTCGTAGTAATTTTCAATTTGCTTTTCCGACAAGAAGACCGGATGAAAATTCATTTCCTGTAGTTTCTCGTTAATCTCCTGTTGGTCCTTTTCTTCATTGGTACATATTCCGGGCCAACCTATCCAGTGCTTCTCATAAGAAGTCTGAAGAGAATCCAAACCTGTTGCCAGCCCGCCTTCGCTACGCGAAAATGCGAATTTGCCGTTTGTGCCGGCTACTTTGACAGGTAATCTGTTTGCAATAATATAAAGTTTCATGTCTGTCTCTTTGCAAAGCATATACCAATAGACTTGTATTAGTTGCTAATCTCTTATTATCAGTGTTTTATAAGTGCTATATTTCCTTCTCTTACCTTTTCAAAATGAAAATCCCCCTTTCAAAGTGATAATTTGCTTATTTTTTCTCTTCTGAAATTCCGGAAAAGTATAAAGCTTTTCAAAATAGAATCCTTTTTTCAAAATGGAAGGGTATGTTGGATGGATAGAAAGTTTCTTGTGATGTGTATTTTGTTGAATATTAGTCTGTTATCTGCTGTGTGTTTTTTGTGGCACGCATTTGGCATGAAGGGTGGCGAGTAAAAAAATAATAGTAATCATTTAAAAGGTAAAAACATGGGAATAACACTATCATTTATTTTCTGCCTGTTAAGCGGTTTCGCTTGTTTCTGGCTATTTTGGAAATGTGTAGACTGGTTTGAAAATATTTAAAGAAAAAGGAGAATTGATTATGTACACAGCATTATTCGTATTAGGTATTGCGATCTTCGGTTATTTGATGTACGTGCTCGTCAAACCCGAAAAGTTTTAAAGTAACACACACAGTTTAAGGTAAAAAGTATATGAATACAGAAATTTTAGGCGTGGTTGTTCAGATAGCCTTGATGGTGATTCTGGCTTATCCACTGGGAAAATACATTGCTAAGGTCTACAGAGGAGAAAAGACCTGGTCTGATTTTATGGCTCCTATCGAAAGAGTCATTTATAAAGTTTGTGGAATCGACCCCAATGAAGAAATGAACTGGAAACAATTCCTGAAAGCATTGTTGATTTTGAATGCTTTCTGGTTTTTCTGGGGAATGGTACTCTTGGTTTCACAAGGATGGTTGCCCTTAAATCCGGACGGCAACGGACCGCAGACTCCGGATCAGGCATTTAATACCTGTATTAGTTTTATGGTGAACTGTAACTTGCAGCACTATAGCGGTGAAAGCGGACTGACTTATTTTACTCAACTGTTCGTCATCATGCTATTCCAGTTTATTACCGCAGCAACAGGTATGGCTGCTATGGCAGGTATTATGAAGAGTATTGCTGCAAAAACAACCAAAACGATTGGTAACTTCTGGCAATTTCTGGTAATAAGCTGTACACGTATTTTATTGCCTCTTTCTCTGATTGTAGGTTTTATCCTGATTCTTCAGGGAACCCCGATGGGATTTGATGGTAAGATGAAAGTGACTACGATGGAAGGCCAGGAACAAATGGTTTCTCAAGGTCCTACGGCTGCAATTGTTCCTATCAAGCAATTAGGAACGAATGGTGGTGGTTACTTTGGTGTAAACTCTTCTCATCCGTTGGAAAACCCGACTTATCTTACTAATATGGCAGAATGTTGGTCTATCCTGATTATCCCGATGGCAATGGTATTTGCGCTAGGATTCTATACCCGCAGAAAGAAGTTGGCTTACAGTATATTCGGAGTAATGCTTTTCGCTTTTCTGGTAGGTGTATGTATTAATGTCAGTCAGGAAATGGGCGGTAATCCACGCATTGATGAATTGGGAATTGCGCAGGATAATGGTGCGATGGAAGGTAAAGAAGTTCGTTTGGGGGCCGGAGCAACGGCATTATGGAGTATTGTAACTACTGTAACCTCTAATGGCTCTGTGAATGGTATGCATGATTCTACTATGCCGCTGTCCGGAATGATGGAGATGCTGAATATGCAGATTAACACCTGGTTTGGCGGTGTAGGTGTAGGATGGATGAATTACTATACATTTATTATCATTACAGTGTTTATCAGCGGTTTGATGGTAGGACGTACGCCGGAATTTCTCGGCAAGAAAGTGGAAGCCCGCGAAATGAAAATCGCTACGATTGTAGCTCTGCTTCATCCGTTTGTAATTTTGGTATTTACAGCACTCTCAAGTTATATTTATGTGCACCACCCTGATTTTGTGGAAAGTGAAGGTGGATGGTTGAACAATTTGGGATTCCACGGTTTAAGTGAGCAACTTTACGAGTACACTTCTTGTGCTGCCAATAACGGTTCCGGTTTTGAAGGTTTGGGAGATAATACTTATTTCTGGAATTACACGTGTGGTATCGTTCTGATTTTGAGCCGTTTTATTCCTATCGTCGGACAGGTTGCCATTGCCGGGTTACTGGCACAGAAAAAATTCATTCCGGAAAGTGCCGGCACATTGAAGACCGATACTTTGACTTTCGGAGTCATGACATTTGTGGTTATCTTCATTATTGCTGCGCTGTCATTCTTCCCGGTACATGCATTGAGCACAATTGCTGAACATTTAAGTTTGTAATACTGAATTAGAGAAGATATGAAAGATAATAAATCAGCTTCTTTGTTTCCAAAGGAGCAAGTTATAGAAAGTTTGAAACAGTCATTCGTGAAACTGAACCCGCGGATGATGATAAAGAACCCGATTATGTTTACAGTAGAAGTGGCTACAGTGGTCATGCTGCTCGTAACGCTCTACTCCATTGTAAACTCTTCACAAGGTTCGTTTGCTTACAATATTGCCGTGTTTATCATTCTGTTTGTAACCTTGTTGTTTGCCAATTTTGCTGAAGCTATTGCCGAAGCACGTGGTAAAGCACAGGCCGATAGCTTGCGTAAGACTCGTGAAGAGACACCGGCTAAGAAAGTGGAAGGCAATAAAATCGTTACTGTCAGTTCTTCACAGTTGAAGAAAGGAGATGTATTTGTTTGTGAGGCCGGAGACGTGATTCCTTCCGATGGTGAGATTATTGAAGGCTTGGCTTCTATTGATGAAAGTGCTATCACCGGCGAGTCTGCTCCGGTTATTCGTGAGGCAGGTGGCGACAAGAGTTCTGTAACGGGTGGTACGAAGGTATTGTCCGATCATATAAAAGTAATGGTGACTACTCAACCGGGAGAAAGTTTCCTTGATAAGATGATTGCATTGGTGGAAGGTGCTTCCCGTCAGAAAACCCCGAACGAGATTGCGTTGACTATTCTGCTGGCAGGTTTTACGCTTGTTTTCGTCATAGTGTGTGTTACCTTGAAACCGTTTGCCGACTATAGTCATACGGTCATCACCATTGCTTCGCTTATTTCTTTGTTTGTGTGTCTGATTCCGACAACTATCGGTGGACTTCTCTCTGCCATCGGTATTGCCGGTATGGACCGCGCGCTCCGTGCCAACGTGATTACTAAATCCGGTAAAGCAGTAGAGACTGCCGGTGATATTGATACGTTGTTGCTGGATAAAACGGGTACTATCACCATCGGTAACCGTAAAGCAACTCATTTCCATACGGCTCCGGGTGTCAATTTGCACGATTTTGTAGAGACTTGTCTGTTGTCTTCCTTGTCCGATGAAACGCCGGAAGGTAAGTCTATCGTAGAACTGGGACGCGAGTCGGGCATCCGTATGCGTAACCTGAATACAACGGGAGCACGAATGATTAAGTTTACGGCTGAAACCAAATGTTCGGGAGTAGACCTGGCAGATGGAACGCAAATTCGTAAAGGTGCTTTCGACGCTATCCGTAAGATGGTGGAAGGTGCAGGAAATGAATTCCCAAAAGAAGTGGAAGAGATTATCTCTTCTATCTCCAGCAATGGTGGTACGCCATTGGTAGTATGTGTAAACAAGAAAGTGACCGGTGTCATTGAGTTGCAGGATATTATCAAACCGGGTATTCAGGAACGTTTCGAACGTCTGCGTAAGATGGGAGTGAAGACGGTCATGGTGACAGGAGATAACCCGTTAACTGCAAAATATATTGCCGAAAAAGCCGGTGTGGATGATTTTATCGCTGAAGCTAAACCGGAAGATAAGATGGAATATATCAAGAAGGAACAGCAGGCTGGTAAATTGGTTGCAATGATGGGAGACGGAACGAACGATGCTCCTGCTCTGGCACAAGCCAATGTAGGTGTAGCCATGAATAGTGGTACACAGGCGGCGAAGGAAGCCGGTAATATGGTCGATCTGGATAACGATCCGACGAAACTGATCGAGATTGTGGAAATCGGTAAACAATTGCTGATGACACGCGGTACGCTGACCACTTTCTCTATTGCCAATGATGTGGCCAAATATTTCGCAATTGTTCCTGCCTTGTTTATGATTGCTATTCCCGAATTGGCAGCTCTGAATATCATGCATCTGCATAGTCCTGAAAGCGCCATTCTTTCAGCGGTTATTTTTAATGCGATTATTATTCCGATTCTGATTCCGCTGGCTTTGCGTGGAGTGCAATACAAACCGATAGGTGCGAGTGCTTTACTTCGCCGTAATCTGTTGATCTATGGTTTGGGTGGTGTGATTGTTCCTTTTGTGGGAATCAAGTTGATAGATTTATTGGTAGGTTTATTCTTTTAATTAAAAAACAATAGCAATGAAAACTTTATTGAAGTCGTTAAAAATAACACTTGCTTTTTGTGTCCTTTTCTCCGTGTTCTATATCCTTATCCTGTGGCTGTTTGCGCAGGTTGCAGGTCCTAATAAGGGAAATGCAGAGGTAGCTACGCTGGATGGAAAAGTAGTGGGAGCAGCTAATGTGGGGCAGATGTTTACAAAAGATATTTATTTCTGGGGACGTCCTTCTTCTGCCGGAGACGGATATGACGCTAGTAGTTCTTCCGGTAGCAACAAAGGCCCTACGAATCAGGAATATTTGGATGAAGTGAAAGCACGTATCGATACTTTCCTTGTACATCATCCTTATTTGAACCGTGCGGATGTACCTGCCGAAATGGTTACGGCCAGTGCTTCGGGACTGGATCCTAACATCACTCCCCGATGTGCGTACGTACAAGTGAAGAGAGTGGCACAAGCACGCGGATTAACAGAAGAACAAGTAAGAGCGATTGTTGATAAAAGCATCGAAAAGCCGTTCCTGGGATTGTTGGGAACAGAAAAGGTGAATGTATTGAAATTGAATATAGCTCTTGAAGAAAGTAATAAGTAGATGAAGATCAGGAGCAGCGTTCCTGTCCGAATCGTTTGGGTGATACCAGCGGTTCAAATAAACAGGGTTGGATGGGGCGCTGCTTTTTTACAGGAACATAAAATAGAATTAGATGAAAAGTATGAAAAGTTTTTTTAGTAAAAAGAGTATTTTAGGAACAATGGCTGTAGCAGCCGTATGTATGTTGGGAACTGGCAATGCACAAGCACAAGAGTTTACTATACAAGGTGATTTGGTAAGTTCGTATGTATGGCGTGGTATTTATCAGGGTGGTGCCGCTTCTTTTCAACCGACTTTGGGATTTAGCGTAGGTAATTTCTCGCTTACTGCATGGGGCTCAACCAGTTTGAGTGAAAGTAATAAAGAAATTGACCTCACTGCGGCTTATAAGTTTGGTGAAGCAGGACCGACACTTTCAGTAGCCAGTCTTTGGTGGAACGGACAAGCTGATGTAGCCAATGGAGAACTTACCAATAATTATTTCCATTTTAAAAGTGGAGACACCGGACATCATTTTGAAGCAGGGTTAGCTTATACGCTTCCTATTGAAAAGTTCCCGTTATCTATCGCATGGTATACCATGTTTGCCGGTGCTGACAGAAAAACGACTGATGAGGGGGAGGAAAAGCAGGCATACTCTTCTTACGTAGAACTGAATTATCCGTTCAGTGTGAAAGGAGTTGATCTGAATGCTACTTGTGGAGTGGTTCCTTATAAGACTCCGCAGTATAATGTGAATGGGTTTGCAGTGACGAACCTAGCTTTGAAAGCAACGAAAGCAATAAATTTTAATGATAAGTTTTCATTGCCTATATTTGTACAGGCTATATGGAATCCACGTTTGGAGGACGCCCATTTAGTATTTGGCGTAACTTTAAGGCCATAAAATAAACTCATGAATTTTTGTGAACCCGTGGTGATCGTGATGATTGCTACGGGTTAGGATGTTTAAAATAACAGATTGACATAATGGATGATAGAGAACAAAGTGTACAGTATTTTTTGGATCTGATAAAGAGATCCCACCGGGGCAAGTTTAAGGTCTATATCGGTATGATAGCCGGTGTGGGAAAGTCATATCGTATGCTTCAGGAGGCACATGAACTGCTGGAGAACGGTGTGGACGTACAAATCGGCTATATCGAAACTCATGGACGTGCCGGGACCGAGGCGTTACTGCAAGGGCTCCCTGTCATTCCGCGTCGCAAAATCTTCTATAAGGGGAAAGAGTTGGAAGAAATGGATGTGGATGCGATTATCCGTATCCATCCGGAAATAGTAATTGTGGACGAACTGGCGCATACCAATGTAGAAGGCAGCCTGAATGAGAAACGTTGGCAAGATGTGATAACTCTGCTGGATGAGGGAATCAATGTGATTTCGGCAATCAATATTCAGCACATCGAAAGCGTGAATGAAGAAGTGCAGGAGATTACGGGGATTGAAGTGAAAGAACGAGTGCCCGACAGTGTGCTTCAGGAAGCGGATGAGGTGGTGAATATTGACTTGACGGCAGAAGAACTGATTGCCCGTTTGAAAGCGGGAAAGATCTATCGTCCGGAAAAGATTCAGACAGCATTGGATAATTTCTTTAGAACCGAGAATATTCTTCAATTGCGTGAGTTGGCTCTGAAGGAAGTGGCGTTGCGGGTAGAAAAAAAGGTGGAGAATGAGGTGGTGATGGGAGTAGCCGTCGGACTTCGGCATGAGAAGTTTATGGCTTGTATCAGTAGTCACGAGAAAACACCCCGGCGAATTATCAGAAAGGCGGCAAAGTTGGCAACCCGGTATAATACAACTTTTATAGCTTTGTATGTTCAGACTCCGAAAGAGAGTATGGATCGAATTGATTTGGCCAGTCAACGGTATTTGTTGAATCATTTTAAACTGGTGGCGGAACTTGGGGGAGAAGTTGTCCAGGTGCAGTCGAAAGACATTTTGGGGAGCATCGTCAAGGTTTGTAAAGAGAAACAGATATCGACAGTGTGTATGGGAACTCCTAATTTGAGGCTGCCATACGCTATTTGTTCTATACTGGGATATAGAAAGTTTTTAAATAATTTGTCGCAAGCTAATGTAGATTTGATTATACTTGCATAATATTAATCGTATGAACGTTATGAATATTAAAACGAAACTGATTCTTGGCATTGGGATGTTGGCAGGAATGATTATTTTGTTGGTAACACTTTCAGTAGTGAATCTTCAAACTCTGACTGCGACAGAGCCTGATAGTCCTGCTGCTATGCCTGCCTTGGAACGTGCATTGCTATGGATCTCCATAACAGGGGGAATCTGTATCTTGACCGGACTGATATTGCTTTATTGGTTGCCTCGTTCTATCAGCAAGCCGATTAAGGAGCTGAAAGAAGGAATTCTTGAAATAGCCAATCATAACTATGAGAAGCGTCTCGACATGAGTGACAATGAAGAGTTCCGTGAAGTGGCTGACAGTTTCAACCGGATGGCGGAGCGTTTGACTGAATATCGTGCCAGTACTTTGTCGGATATTCTTTCTGCTAAAAAGTTTATAGAAGCTATTGTTAACAGTATTAACGACCCGATTATCGGTCTGAATACAGAACGTGAGGTTTTGTTTATCAATGATGAAGCCTTAAGTATTCTGAATATGAAACGGGAGAATGTGATTCGTAAATCGGCAGAGGAACTTTCTTTGAAGAATGACCTGCTCCGCCGACTAATTCGTGAGTTGGTGACGCCAAGCGATCAGAAAGAGGCTTTAAAAATTTATGCGGATAATAAGGAAAGTTATTTTAAGGTCTCTTATGTCCCGATTATTAATACGGAGGCTGAAAAAGGGGAACCTCACAAACTGGGTGATGTCATTTTACTTAAGAATATCACGGAATTCAAAGAACTGGATTCTGCCAAGACTACATTTATTTCAACGATCTCTCATGAATTGAAAACTCCGATTGCTGCTATTATGATGAGTCTACAACTGCTTGAGGATAAGCGTGTCGGTGCGCTGAATGATGAGCAGGAACAGCTTTCAAAGAGTATCAAGGAGAATAGCGAACGTTTGTTAAGTATCACCGGAGAATTGCTTAACATGACGCAGGTGGAAGCTGGTAAATTACAGTTGATGCCGAAGATCACCAAACCGATTGAATTGATTGAGTATGCGATCAAAGCTAATCAGGTGCAAGCGGATAAGTTTAATATTCAGATAGAAGTGGAGTATCCGGAGGAGAAAATCGGTAAACTGTTTGTCGACAGCGAGAAGATTGCTTGGGTATTGACGAATCTGTTAAGTAACGCTATTCGTTATTCAAAAGAAAACGGGCATGTGGTTATTGGTGCCAAACAGGATGAAAACTGGATTGAATTGTATGTCCAAGACTTTGGCAAAGGCATTGACCCGCGTTATCACAAAAGTATCTTCGACCGTTATTTCCGTGTACCCGGAACGAAAGTGCAAGGTAGTGGCTTGGGGTTATCTATTTCCAAGGATTTTGTGGAAGCTCATGGCGGTACGCTGACGGTAGAGAGCGAATTGGGTAAGGGGAGTCGGTTTGTGATGCGGTTGAAGGCATAGTTTTGAAGGAGTCTATGAAAGAATTAGACTTCCGACAGGCATGAAATCTGCTTGCCGGAAGTTTCTCTGTTCTCTCTTTTTATCGTTTTCTTCTCCTCCAGCATATCCAAATACCACACAGACCAATAATAAATGGGATGCCATAGCAATAGATAATTTTGATAGTAGATAGATCCATAGGAGTCAGGCTGATATCTTTGTCAAGATAAGGGGCTCTGGAAGAAGATACCGGAAATTTATTATAGCATAGCCAACGGAATGAACCGGGAATCATATTGAAGTTGAATGAATAGATACCCGGTCTTGAGCTTTTTTGTAGTTCGGCATTGCTGAAACAGTCTGCATCCCCCAACACAATGATCCGTTGTTTTTTATCTTTGGCTTTAATCTTGCGGGTTAACGCTATTGCCGTGGGATAGGCTCCTAACTTTTCACCTTGAAGAGAGTCTAATGAAAGGGAGTCATTCAAAAAATCTTTTGTTTGATACTCAATCCATGTCTGTTGGGCGTTGCTTTGCAATAAAACTATTGGATGGAATTTTGTTGTATCGACAACTTCCAGAGCAACAGCCGATGGCATGGTGACTGCACTATGCTTCTGCCTGTCAACCATACGTTTATAGAAGCCTCCTATACTGTCGGCGGCTATCTGGGTAGCTTTCGCGAGAACGAGGTCTCCGGGATTAACATCAGAAGGTTGTGCAATGATTCCCGGCAACAGTTTTAAACCGACTTTCCGGAGTAAAGGATTCATTACTTCCTGACGTCCGACGTCGCCCATAATCATCATATTACCTCCGCGTTCAAGAAAACGGTCTATGATTTCTTGTTCTTTGGAACTCATGGAAGAACGCATTTCAGCAATAAGTAATATATTGATATTACTTGGTATATCATTCATATCCTTTAGATTCAGTTCCACCAAATCAAAGCCTTGATTAATCATGGAATAACGAAAGCGTCCATGTGTGGCAAAAAGTGAGTAATCCTGATCTCCCTTTTTAGTGGTGGAACGTTCCTGATGTCCTGTGATGGCGCCTACCTTCACAGGAGTAACAAGCATTTTCTTCAATGCTGCGGAGATTTCTGTTTCAGAAGGGTGATATTCCATATCGTCGAACAAACGAAGGCGGGCTTGTTCACCGGAGCCACGTTCAACAACCCGCACAAATCGATAATTTTCTTTAGCCAAGTCTATTTTTTCTTTCAGTTCTTCGGCGCTTTTAAGCTTTTTAGGATTGAAGTTCTTCTTCTTGGCAACTTCATAAGCTATCTCACGAATGTTTTTATTCGGATATTGGCGATAAAGGGTGCTGTCTTTCGGTGTAGAGTAATAGTAAACATACTCCATTTTTATCTCTGGTTTGAAACGTGTGTACATTTTGAAGCGTGCCATATCCTCTTTTTGCTCTCTTGGAGAAGCGACATCAAATTCTTTATCGAAAATATTGACGTAAGTTGTGATCGTCATAGGTCCGGACAATTGCTCCATTACTTTCTGGCTTTCTTCTGAAAGTGTACGTTGTTTGCTGCGGGTAGCATCATAAAAGCCCATCATTGCCGGACGGGAACTGACAAAGCCGATAACTATAATGGTACATACAGCTAAGGCATAGCGCATTGTTTTTGAAAGGAGTGAGCGACGTGTTTTTTCATTATTCAGTTTAATGACCGATAGCCAGAGGAATAATAAAATTACGGCAAGGAAATAGATAACGTCATCGCTACATATCAATCCTCCAACCATCTCACTGGCACGTCCTTTAATGGATAGCCAATAAGTAATTTCTCTAAAGAATATGGACTCCTGTCCAATTCCTCCCACATAATTGAGAAATGCTAATGCGGAAAGGGTGGCAACAGCTGCCACAACCTGGTAAGATGTGAGTGTGGTCATAAAGAGACCGATAGAACAATAGGTCAGTATCAACAGAAACATGGATAACAATCCCGCCAAGATAAGTGTAATATCGACATGCGGCACGGAGATAAACATTACGATTGTCGGTAGGGCAAGGATGATGACAAAGATTAGGGCAAATACCACCATTGAAACAAACTTGCCGGTAATGATTTGAACACTGCTTACCGGTGATGAATAAAGTAGTTTGATAGAACCTGATGAATATTCACGACTCATTAAATTCATGGTTAATAAAGGAATATACAGATAAATGGTTTCTTGTATTACTTCATATATTCCTTTGAGACCAAGGACAAAACCGGCTGTGACGCTAAAAGTGATCGTGTTGCCCAATGCTTTTATTTTTACTATTTCCGTCAGGATATTCATAAAGTCGAATCCTACTTGGCATGTAAATGCGACCAGCAGCAACCATGCGACCGGTGAGTAAAAGAGTACCGCTAGTTCGGTACGGGCTATTCTAAGTATAAGTCTTAAGTTCATCTTTTTCTCTTATTAATTTCTTCTGCGGAAAAACCAGATGCCAACTCCTATAAGTAAGAGGATAGCTGGTATAATGATTATGAAAATAGTTTTCATTGTACCAATATCTTTCACTCCGATCGAAAGTTTATTGTCGGTACAATGGGGACGGCGTATGTCGATTGGAAATTCTCCTCCGGAAAGCCAGCGGAAGCTTTCGATAATCAGATTAAAGTTTCCTGATCTATATCCTTCGCGTGAAAGAGTCAGTTCGGTGTTGCTTATGCAATCCGCATCACCAGAGATGATAATACGCTGCTCTTTATCTTTCAGTTGGCGTGAAAGGGCATAGGCTGTGATATAGGTTTGTTCTTTCTCTCCTGCCGAAGCATTACATTCTACTGGTGATTCCTGTAAATCTGTTTGTTCTTTTTCAATCCATACACCTTTGGCATTTGTTTCAAGAATCGGAGTATATTGGAAGCCGTAATCGTTGTCGGAGCATGTAAGGGCTACACATCCGGGCATAGAGACACGTAAATCATATTTGGGAAAATCATCTTTGAATCCGAATGTAAGTTTTCCCGATTCACGGGTTGCCTTGGCTAGAATCAGATTAGGAGAGAAATCAGCGGAAGATTGTGCCAGTTGGTATTCTTCCATTTTGATACCGAGTTTGCTTAAAAAAGGATTCATAACTTCTTGCCTGCCTGTATCGGTGAGAATAAATAAATTACCTCCACGAGCCAGGTAAGCCTCCAGTTGATTTTCTCCTTTTTCAGTAAGCGGAGTTCTCATTTCTGCAAGAACCATAATATTGATTAGGGAAGGAATGGTGTCTCCGTGAGAAATGTCGATCTCGCAGACATCAAAGCCTTGATTAATTAAGGCGGCTCTAGAATATTTCTCAATGGAGAAGTTGCTATAATCGCGGTCACCGGATTTGGACACCTCACGTTCACCGTCTCCTTTGATAAAGGCAACAGTGGGAGGAGTTGAAATCATCTTTTTGATGGCTGCTGTAATTTCCGCTTCGGATGGCGTTGCATCCATATCTTCAAAATCACGGATGAAGGTACGTTTTCCATCTTGCGTTTCCATAATGCGAACAAATGTATTTTGTTCTTCACGCAGGTCGATGATTTGGCGGATTTCTGCCGGAGATTTGAATAAATGAGGATTCAAGTTATAAATCATGGTCATATAATCACGCATCTCATCTACTGTTTTGCCTTGAAACTTAGGATTATTTGCAACGCCGTTGGGGGCGAAATCATAATAATAGACATATTTCACTTGCAGGTCCGGTTTAGCGAGACAATAAGGTTCGAAGATTGTTTCATTCGCTTTCTTCATGATAGGGAGGTAGCGATATGATTTGTTATCAAGTAGGTTAACATAATTGGTAATAGTTACCGGTCCTGTCAATTTTGCTAATACGTGTTGGCTATTTTCGGTAAGTGAGTTTAGTTTAGTGCGTGTTGTATCCCATACCTTAATCATTCCCGGACGTGAAGTGAAATAGCCAATTGCCATTGCTGCGACAAAAAATCCCAGATAGCTGATTGCTTGCCGGAAACGACTGATAGTGCGCCGGTCGGATGCAAGTTTGAAAGTGGTGAATGTAAGGAAAAGGGTTACTACGACCACAAAATAAATCACATCTTCACTCCGAATTACTCCATTCAGCATATCGATTGTTCTTCCGTTTATTGACAGCCAATAAGTCAGTTCGCGTATAAAATCGTATTCCTGGCCGATATTTCCTACAAAATTCAGTATAGCTAATATAATAAGAGTCCCAACTGCTGCTACTACTTGATAAGTCGTGAGTGAGGACATAAAGAGCCCGATAGCGCAATAGGCGCATATTAATAAATAGAGTCCTAGAAGGGCGACTAGTACAGGAGCCCAATCAAAAGAAGGGATTACCAAACCGCCATAAATAGCACTGGCTATCGGGACAAGCATCAGACAGCAACCAAATCCGATGGCTGCAAGATATTTACCCAATACGATCTGACCACTGGTGACTGGGGATGAATATGCCAGTTTGATTGAACCCGATGCCGTTTCGCGACTGATGAGTCCCATTGTCAACAATGGAATATAGATGTATATGTTTGATACGACGGAGGACAAAAAGCCGTAACTACCTAAGAAGCAGATACCGCTCAAAGAAACTTCTTTGCCTCCTGACAGATCATAGTCGGTCACTATATTCTCCATTAATGACGTAAAACTTGCTGTTGTCAGGAATGAGAAAACAATCAATATGAACCATGCAATCGGCGAATAGAATAAAATAGCCAGATCGGTTCGGGCAATACGCATTATAATCTTTAAATCCGTCATGTTAGATATTATTTTTAAGTTTTCCCGATAGTTGTGCAAAGATTATGTCAAGAGAGCAGCGTTCCATCGTGATTTCTTTCAGCCGCCATCCGTTTTGTATGCTTAAGGCTACTACTCGTTCAGTTATGTTCTCATCGTCATCAAAGCGTATCCGGAATGTACCGGGATAGAGTTCTTCTATATTCAACACATGTTCTATCTTTGCTAGTTCTTCTATAGAAGGGGGAAGGGCAAATGTAACGGTGAAACTACTTGGAACCACATAGTTATCAAAGTCTTTCATGCTACCTGAAAATACGACTTTACCATGTTCAATCATACGAATATCATTGCAGGTAGCTTGCACTTCCGACAGGATATGAGTGGAGAGTAGGACAGAATGATCTTCAGCAATTTCTTTAATCAGATTGCGTATTTCGACAATTTGGTTAGGATCAAGCCCGTTTGTAGGTTCATCAAGTACTACGAATGGAGGATTATGTACAATAGCCTGTGCAATTCCTACTCTTTGTTGATACCCGCCTGAAAGATTCTTTATAAGTCGTTTGCTAAAATGGGCAATAGCGCAACGTTCTTTAGCTATTTCTACAGCTTCACGAATTTTTGATTTCTCCATTCTCCGCAGTGTGGCACAGTGTATGAGATATTCGTCGACAGTCAAGTCCGGATGGAGAGGTGGTTTTTGAGGTAAGAAACCAATATGTTTTTTTGCTTCAACCGGATTTTTTCGTAGATCGATGCCATTGATAAATACATCTCCTTCCGTTTGATTTAAAACTCCACAGATGATATTCATAGTGGTGGACTTACCTGCCCCATTAGACCCTAACAGACCTAATATTCCTGTTTTTTCAATAGAAAAATTGATATCGCGAATGGCCCAATCTACACTATAACGATGAGATAAGTGTTTAACTTCGACAATAGGATTACTCATACTTTTTATTTTAAATGATTAATAGATTTCTTATTCATATTACCATGTAACTCCTCTTGAAATATCCATCCGGTTCGATTTGATCTTTCTGAATTTCCAGGAGAAATTTATGGTAAAATACCGCCCGAAGTTTTCTCGGTCAATATAACTGGTATAGTTATCTTTCATTTGGATAGCTATGAAATTCACATTTTATCTGACATCGGCCTATATTCGCGTATGCTTCCATCGTTTGTAGTACCTTCGTAGTTCGATTTCACTTTACCAAACCGATAAGCAAAATTTATGGTGAAAAACCGTCCATAATAATTTGTCCACGTGTTTTGAATGTAGTTGGAATACATTTGGCTGTTGAAAGTCCGATGACTATTTAGTAGATCATATGCGGCAATACTAATGTCTCCTTTGCGATTTAACACTTTACAGCCTATGTTCAAGTTTAGGGTGTGATTGCGGTTAATCTCTTTATTGATTCCATAATCACGGCTGAAAATGAAATTATAATGACTACTTAGATAGAAGTATTTACATATTTGGCTTATATCAAATGTTGCTCCTGCCGTTTGATAGAATGTTTTACTTGTATAATTTTCAGTATTGATGCTATGTACATAATGAGTATTGGCACTGATTGTTATTTTTAATCTTTTAGTTAGATTACAGAGTAGAAAATGTTCGAGCGATGGATCATAGGTACGTGTTGTAGTCTTATTTTCTCCTATATAATATGGGTTATGTTCGTAGTTGAATCCGGTAGATAAGGCATATTTGGATTTTATACTACGTATAGGAGCCTGCCATATCAGTTTGCCTTTTATGTCCCAATATCCTTCTACGTTTTCAAAACTAATTAGAGAACTGTGTGCAGGTGCTGTGTATTGCAATCCCGATAGATAAGTTTCGGCATTGTAATAGGTTGTCTTTGCAACAGGAGAGTGTTGGCGGATAGAGGCATTGATAATAACACCTATGGTGTGGTTATGTTTTCCTAACATACGATTGCAATTGAAGAGGAACGAATGTAGATATGATTGTTTTAAGTTGGGATTTCCACTGCGCAGCATGTAAGGATTGCTGTTATCTATTTGTGGGCGTAACTGCACTATGTTTGGTGCAAAATTATGCAGTCTGTAAGCGGCACTCCATGACTTTGTTATATCTGTATGCACAAAAGATATTGCTACTGTTGGAGAGATGAATGTTTTACGGTAGTTGTCCATTTCTTTTTCTTTCCGCTTAAGTGTAGTTTCCTTCAGTCCGGCTGAAATGTCACAACTTGTTTTTTGAAAGGGAAAAAAGTGAAATGAAACTTCCTGTTTTTGTGTCAGGTTATTTATTTTATAACTATATGTATTGGCTTCGTCTGTTTGTGGATTTGTGGGGCTCAACATATTCCAGGCAAATTGGTGTTTCCATCCGTTTTCGTATTTAACGGAATAGTCAAAAGATATTTGGGTGTCATTTTCTGGATTCAGTATATATATTAATTGCGCATTGCCGTTCCACTCCGTATTGCGGAGTTTTGATGGAATAGTCAGATAAGTTTGTGTTGTCGAACTTTCTAATGTGTCTATCCGTAATGAATGATTTTTGCCTTTATTTATATCTACTGAACTTTCTAATGTATATCCGATTCTGTCGGTAATACTGTTGACATAACTGATATCTTCCTTCACATGAAAATTCTTGTTTAGATTATCGTAATGCATCAGGCTTTTCGATGTTTGAAGATTGTTTTCTTCATTATAGATGTAAAGCGATTGCCAATCTTTGTTGTTGTTATATGTTATAAGCTGGTTCCAACGGAATTCTCCCCATTTGTCATTTGAATTGGAGAAAGAAAATTCGGAATAGTGATTTTGTTTTCTGTCACTGTTGCTATTTTGTTCTTCATAAAGGCGCTGCTGATAATTGTTGCCAGGAAAATAATGTTGTTCGGATCGTGTATTTGTATTATCGCGATTATATCCGAAAGTGTAAAATGCTCTAAATGTACCGTATGTTCCATTTTCTGTGTCCCATGAGCGTTCCGTAGCCAGATCTGCATAAGTCGTTTCGTTGTAAGTACTACCAGGATCGGAAATGGAAAGAACATTTTTGATATTATTTGATTTTCGGTTGATATTATTGTGAAATACATTACTTGTGAGTAAAAATTTCTCGGAGAAAAAGTTAGTGGTGAGTCCGAGCCCTTTACGGAACTTTCCTCTGTCGTTCTTTGAGTCCATGTTGCTGCCTGTACTAGCCAATAGGTGTGCTTTCCATGAGCTGATGAGTTTGCTTTTGGTTTCTATGTTGAGCACTCTGGTGAGATCCCCTCTGTACATTAGTTTTTTTGTTTTCGTATTTTCATATTCATCATAAGCCTTGATTTTTAATACATCTGTTGCAGAAAGATTCTTTAGTGCTGCCATTGGGTCACTTCCGAATATTAGTCTGCCGTCTATATAAGTTTTGGTTACTTGTTTTCCCATGATTTTGACGGAATGGTCGTCAGTCTCTGTTCCGGGAAGTTGCTCGACTATATTCATAGCGACATCCCCTTCTTGTATGTTGACTGCCCTCGGGTTGAATATTAGCGTGTCGCCATTTTGGGTCACAATGGGGATTCTGCCCTTGATGGTGACTTCCTCCAGTTGGATGGATTCATCCAAAATTTCTATGTAAAGATTAGAATTCTTTCCAGCTATTATATTTAATTCTTTTTCAACTTTCCGACACCCTATTGCAGTGATAATGAGTTTTGCTTTTCCTGTTTTTATGGGTTTGAAACGGAATACTCCATTTATGCTTGTTGTTTTCAGTGTGTCTTTTGCATAGATCAAAAAGATATTGGCACCGTCTAATGAACCATTAGACCCATTTTCTTGTTTGTGTATAATAAATCCCGATAGCTCATTTGTTTTATCTTGAGCATTTATCGGTAAAGTAATGTATAACAATAAAAAAATAGAAATAAATTTTTTCATATTGCTGTTTTATAAAAAGTTTAGTGATAGTGTGTGGTTTTATTTGTCTAAGGCTTGTGAACTTTCTTTTAGGAAGAAGTTCACCACCCTACGGCCTCCAATTCTTTCTTGTTTTGTTTCATAACCCAGATAACTTGCTTGGAGAATTTTTTTGTCGGCCTTAGAAATGCCTATACTATATTCTCCATCAATATCAGTTATAGTACCATTAGTACTACCCACTTCGATAACGCTCGCGCCTATTAGTACCTCTTTTCCTCCTTCAGTATAAACAACCCCTGTGATTTTCTGACTGAAAAGGACCATTGGGGAGATCGGAGATTGAAGTTTTTTGTTTTTGAAAAACTCAGTACTTTTATTGTCTCTTGCCTTGATTATTGGAGAGGAGGGGGCTTCTTGTGCAAAAGAACACATCATTATAGTAAATATGAATACAATGAATAAAATAATCTGCTTCATAATATAATTTTTTTTAATTGTTATACATTTTACTATCACTAAACTTTTTATAAACATACACGTTGAATGGTAGAGGAAAGGCTAAATTACCCTGTCAATCATCGCTATCAAATAATCGCATTTTCCACGTTCAATATCATTACTAGCCAAAGAACGAGCTTGTATCAAATAGCGACGTGTACTTTTCAACTTATCATAGCAAATGGCTTCGATATCCGTACCGACATAGAAATTGACAGCAGTCATAGGTTCCATACCCGATTGCTCTTCTGTTGCAGATATAGAGGCAAAAGTTGTCAGCAACCCTAATGATTGTAACTTATGATTAGTTTGCTCGTTGAGAGCAATGGAAGTTACTCTTGTTGATACAGCCTTGTCAATAGCCTTTAATGTCGGACACATTCCTTTTAAAGAACTGATATATACAGACAGTTGTGCAATCATTGGAGCACTTAAAGGTTTCCCATTTAAAGTTTCTTTGAATAATTGTTTCTCTATATCATTCAAATATGCTTCTTGGGTATAAGGTCTAGTTGATTTCTCTACACTCAATCCCATACGCATCAAACGAAACATCAAAGACATCATTGGATACCCGTTATTGTAAATCCATGTTGACATATCAGGATTGACACCACCTAAACGCAAGAAATCCTTATTAGAGTCCAGCCAACTTAAATCATAGAAGGTACTGAATATCTTTTGTAAGACTTTCTTTTGCATATCTGCCGATACCGGTTGATATGAAGGAACATTGCTTTTTTCGTTGGCTTCATTGATATAAATACCTCCGATATAAGAAGATACAGGTGACAATGTTTTATTGATTAATTCAATAATCACAAAATCAGGAAATAGCTCCCGGTAATCATTGGGGATATTATCGTCGTGAAACCAGGCAGGACTATTTTTAACTACATATTTCACATGAGCGATTTGTGCATCTAAAGAGGCTATCGGATCATTACCTAAATCATAGTTTTGGCAACGCGGGTCTGTAGCATAAGCTGGTGAACGCTTTCCATAGAAATAGCGTGGATCTCCATCGTGTTCCATAGCCCATTTCTTCAACATGTCTGATTCATTTTCACTGGTGGCGGCATACAGATATTTGAGCGTAAATGCATCACATACACCCGGTTTGTCGACAATCAATACCACTCCTTTTTCTTTATCACCGGGCTGTGCCAGATAATTGTATAATACGTTGTCCATGACTGAAGCTGTGATACCATATTTTTGAGTAAATTCAGGAGAACGCAGTTCCTCAGGGGAGTATGCTGCAGAACCAGCCAAATTAGTTGCCAATCCCAAACTAAGACCAAATGCTTTTAGCATACGTGCTGTCAGATTCTCACAGATCACCTCATCGGCAATGTAATAAGTCCGGAAGCGCGGATCAATCTCTGCCATTTGGTATACTCCATTACGACGTACGCTGACGGCAAGGTCGCGTGGTACTCCTATCTTGGTACTTAAGATTTCTCCAGTGCGTAAGTCAGTGACATTGTATGCGGTAACTTCCGAGTTGTTGTTATTCAGGAAAGCAATCGTATTTATCATTGGGTTATTAGCACGGAAAGTTGAATCTTTCTCATATGGTTTTATTATGATTGGTTTTCCTATTCCTAAGTCTTCAAATATTATATTCCATTCATCTGCACTTTTTTGGATGGCTTTTACCCAGCTATCTTGAATCAGAGTGTCGATGTAGAAGACAACAGGTTGTTGTGTCGTTATATTACGGCGTGTTACATAGTATCCTTTCTTGAAACGTTTTTCATTACGATAGTCTGTGTATGATATATAACCTGTTCCTACACGTGGGTTGGCTTCGCGGGTGTTCATTTTTTCTTTCGACAGTAGGGCTAGTGTTGTTTGTACCGACATGGTTAATTCCGGTTGCTCTTTGGAGACGAATCCCATGATGCTGATGCTCAACTTTGCAGTACAGTTTTGAGTGATACTGATACAATTGTCGAATGCGTCTGCAGAGTCCACAAAAGATGTTTTACTTTGAGGGGAAGCACTTACAATTGTGAGCATACCTCCATAACTGCGTCCGCTAAGATTGAGTACATCTTTATTGGAACAAGAGAAATAGGAAGTGGCATTAAATACAACAGCCGTTGAATCGCTGGTGTATCCTTCAATTGGAAATGCTTTGTAAATAGCATTACTACGAGATAATGCAAAAGCCGCTTCTTGATTATCGTCCTGTTCGTTGAGGCGAACATTGTATTTCGGATCTCGGAATAATATTAATGAATCGGTTTTATCAATAATCAGATACCTACTTTGAGCAGCTTTTGTGCCTGCCAGCGAAATGTCACTTGCAGTAGTGATGGCAGAATTTACTAAAAAATCCCGTCCCATTAATTCAACCGGTAGTTCCAGATAAATCTTATCCTCGTACTGATGAACTGTGATTGTCCCTTTATTGACTGTATGTTTTTTCTTATCTTTGAAAAGCTTGTCGTAGACACTCCTTTTTTTCTTTTGAACACTGTCAATCTGTTGTTCGGTTTTTGCTTTTCCTTTTTTCTTTTTGGAGCGGGCATTGGCTTCATTTGTTGATCCGATAATCAACAAAATTGGCATTAACCATAAAAATAGTTTTTTCATCTTTTGTCCCTCCCTTATTTTAAGTTGATGTCGAGCATCTTTAATAATAATTCATAGTGAGCTTTCGTCTTCCCTGATGCACTGGCTGCCTTTTGTTTCATCAGTTGTTTCGCTTTAGCTATATATGCGTATACATCTGCTTGGGTAACTTTGGCTGTCATAGAAAAACGATTCAACGGTTTCCATTCAAAACCTGCTACAGGGTTGTGCATGACACCCTCTTTGATGGCATGTCCTTGGCAACAAGTATATCCGAACTGGCGGTGATTGATGTCTAATAGCTTTTCTCCGGCCAATGCTTTCCCGGCTCCTTTGATTGTGAAGCCGGCAGTTTGCATCATCATGTATATATATTGTTTCTGGAGATTCATTTGGGATTCTGTTAATGTACGTCCGGAAATGGTCGGTTTCCATACAAAATTGTATATCATGTTGAAAGCCTCGGCAGCAGTAAATGAATCTTTTTCTAATCCTTCGTATTGTGATACCTGGAAAGGTACAGGCAGTATATATCTCAACATGAAGTTTTGAATAGTTTGTTTAGGGGAACCGGAAACCGGGAATTTAGTTAACAAGTTTTTGTTGTCAAGCCAATCCAGATCGTTATAAATCTCGAATAGGTAATTCAGGGCTTCTTTTTGTTGTGCCTTCGGAATCTGTGCAAAACGTGGCATTGTGTCTCCTTCCTTAACTTCGTTGACAAAATAACCGCCTACATTGCCTGCTACATGGGTAACATACATTGCAAGTTGTTCTACGATACCAATAAATAAATCTTCACGGTATTCGTATGTATCGTCACCTTCAGAAATCCAACTTTCCAGATTATTCATAATATACTTAAGGTTCTTGATGCCATATCGAGTTGCTTTCATGGAGTTGTCACCAATATCTTCCGTTTGTGAACGGGGATCAACAACTCCATATACTTGTTGTTTTCCATATCGGTACACTGGATTCTCTTTAATGGCATCACTGATCCATTTGCCTGTTATAATTGCTTCTTCCTCTGCAGAATTAACATTGAATACCGGAGTATACGTCCATTTAATGAGGTATTTGTCGTATTCACCAAAGCGGGGAGGAGTCAATTTAACGCCACGTTCTTTATCGCCAGGTTGTGCTACATAGTTGAAGCGGGCATAGTCCATGATGGAAGGAGTGGTACCATACTTCTGTGTGAATTCCGGTGAACGTAAAGAATCTACCGGGAAGGTGGAAGAAGCTCCCATGTTATGCATAAACCCTAAACAGTGCCCGATTTCATGTGAAAGTACATAGCGCAACGCATCTCCAACCATTTCATCCGGAATATTGACTGTGCGTACATCTTTATCGGCTTGTGCTGTTTGCACGAACAACCAGTTGCTGATAAGTTTGATGACATTGTGATATAGATATACGGAGGCATTCAGGATTTCTCCGCTTCGCGGGTCTACCCATGATGGTCCCATTGCATTTTCAATGCTTGATGGAGCATAGCGGACACATGAATATTTGATATTGTCGGGATCGAATTCCGGATCATCTGTCGGGAAATCTTTGGCTGCTACAACATCTTTGAATCCAATCTGTTCAAATAATTCATTCCATTGGGTGACTCCTTCCCGCAGATATGGTTTCCATTTCTCTGGGAAAGTATTATCGATGTAGAAGACAATCTGTTTAGTGGGTTTCACTTTCTCTCCACGTAAGTAGGCGGCGGTGTCGGACGGTTGTATATCCCATCGATTGGCATAGTAAACGGGTACGGTCGTTTTAGCTCCTTCGCCTAGTTGTTCGCGTCCGGTAAAAAATACACCGATCCGGTAATCTGCCATACGTGGACGATAAGGCTTTTCTTTTAACAGCATGATGGAACGTGTCATTTCTGCGGTGAATGGACGGTCTTTTATGAGTGATGTTCCTTGTGAATTGCTGACAGAGAATGTATATGACAGACAGCTTTTAATAGAAACATTATCTTTGAAAGCCTTGATTTGTGAAATGTACGAGCAGTCGGATTGATAATTCTCTGTGCGATTGTACATTCCATAAATAGAATTTTTGTCGAAGGGACTCATCTTTTTATTGTCGCCCAGGAAGACGCTGCTCATATCAAAAACGATAGCAGTAGAGTCATTATTGTATGCTTGAATCTTTTGGTTGCTTAAAATTGCTCCCAGTGTACTTTTGCGTAAAGCTTCATCAATTTGTGTGTTACCAGTAATATAGTCAGTGTTTACCTGACGTAACTGTACATGTGTTTTATTGCGTGTGAATACTACGTGAAGAAGATCGGTCGGTTTAGAACCGACTACTGCATTGCCATTATCAGAGATACTGGTGACAGTGGAACCAATAAGCATATCTTTATTGATTAAATTCACAGGAAGTTCAAAATATACTTTTCCATCCAGCAGATGGAGAGTAATCAGTCCTTTGGCTATTTCATGCTTTTTCTTGAATAGTTTGTCATATTCACTTTCTTTTTTAGCAGGAGTTGTTTGTTCTGTTTTTGCCTTCTTTTTTTTCCAGAAGAATGGAAATTTACGCTGTGCGTCAATGGTGGTAGACGAAGCTACCACCATTGCTGCAAGTAAGAGGATTTTCTTTTTCATATCAGTTCTTTAATGTATTTTTATGAAATTAGATTAATATCCGGTTGTTGTTACATCTAGGATTTTACCAAAACCATCATAGATTAGGGCTTTAGAAATATCCAAGGTTCCTGCACCGGCCTGTTTCATCGGAACAATTGAGACTTTTCCGTTAAATTCTGCGGATTGGGTCACAATAATGAGGGCTTTGTTATTCCATGCATTTGGGGCAATAGTTGGTGGATTACCAGTCATTACATTAATTTGATTGGTATATTGCCCTTGTTGATATAACTTGGCTTTTGTAATTTTTTCTCCGTTACTGGGGGTAAACTGTGAGGTGGTGGAGACAGATACTTCATTTCCCATACCGTAAGTAAATGAGTATATAGCTGCATCTGTTACTACATATAATACATTATTTGTATGTCCGAAGAAAATAGATACAGCTTTGTCTAGTAAGGTTTTTCCTGTCGTTGGAATAATATATTTGTTTTTTGCAGCTGCTGGTTGTTCTGGTGAAGTCACAATCCATCCCTCCCAATTATCAGGATCTTCATAATGTCCTTCTTCTGCTTTATATTGGCTTAAAGTGTAAATAGCATAATTTCCACTATTATCGTCTTTAAGTAAGAAAGTGGCCAATGAGCCATCTTGAGAACTTGTTGCGGCAATAGCTGTTTGACTTCCCATGTCATTAGGATCGAAATCTGGATTTGAGATATACGGAGTACATGTGTTATAACTCGTGCCATTTAAGGAATAAAAGGCACCTTTGGGTTTATCTAACCATACTAAATGGTTGTCCCCAATACTAAATGAAGAATTTGCTGCATATACATTGTTATTGATTTCAAATCCATTAAAAACAGAATTAGGCATAGAGAATTTGTTACCTGCTACGTTTAAGAATGAATATAGTCCATTATTTGTATAAGCGATGAAAAGTTGTGAAGAACGAATATAAGATTTTACTTGAAAATCGGTGGGGCAATATAAAAATATTTTTTCATCTTCCCATGTCCCGTTTATTGAATAGTCCTCACAGTTGAAACGAATGCTTTTTCCTGTGGAAGAAATAGCCCAAATCTGATTTAAGTGAGAACTACCAAGTATTGCTGTGTTCCCCATCACCTCATAGGTTAATGAAGTCAATAATTCATCATATGCTGCTCCATTAGCAGTTTCTAGTATGTGACGAAATATTCTTTCTTCTTTTGTATATTGATTTGTTATTTGAGAATTGTTAATCAAAGTGAGATCTGTTGTTGTTCCGTTTTCACTATCTGCGATTAACAATCCGTCTAGGAAGCTACTTTGTACATATAATTCCCAAGAATAAATATATTGTAAGTTATCATTTGCTACATCTGTTACAGTCAATTTTAACGTATAGGCTCCATTTGATATAGGACGATTTATAATACCATGAAAGTCTTTTTCTGTACCAATAATTTCATAAACAGGATTGCTAGTTGAGGGTTCCTCCGTTACAGCCCATTCATAGCGCAAATTAGAACCATCAAAACCATCTTGGGTAATAGATGGTACAATATCGACAGGAGATTGATAACCTACGTATATTGAATTTTCTTGATTTTTATCGTTTATACTAATTTGTACTTCTGGAATAAGGTTTGTTACAAATGAACTTTTATCCTCATAACAAGAAGTAAACCAGAGAATATTAGGCAGCAGTAATATTATTAATTGAGTTATATTATTTTTCTTCATAATTTTATAGAATTATATAAATTAATATGTTCTGGCTTCTATAATTTGTCCTTTCAAATTACCTTCGTTATGAACTAGGGGGGCATCGGGATGTTCTTTCTGATACTTTTTTAGATAATCCGCTAATTTTGCAGCATAAGCTTCATATGATTTGTCTGTTACGAATAATCTATAATTGGCGAGATATTTATATGTAAAATATGTTGGTCTCTGTGGTTGGTCAGGATGCGCAGTCATATCGTCCCAATCATCCCAGTCTAAAGCTGTTACAATTGTTTTTAAAGCATTGGAACTATAAGCCGTTGTAGAAGAAGAGGTTGGAGCTAGAGATGATTTTATTAGTGAATTATATGTCATCCATAAATATCGTTCAGTTGCCGGAGGGGCAATGATATTGCTGTTCCAACTTAACGTTGCTGTGATATATTCTTTAGGTCCTAACCCTAGAGTTGATGACTCCTTTAGCTGGATATAAAGTTTATATGATGCTCCATTTTGTATTTCATCAGTATTAAACAGCCTTATTTTTATTGTTCCTTTTAAACTATTTGCGGGAATCACTGCAGCAGTTATTTCATAACTGTTTTCGGGGGCAGTGGTTTCCTCCGCATTGATTACATAATTCACAGTACGGTCTTCTGTCGATACATTTCCGACCAAAACTAAAGGCAATTCATATTCACCATATTCATCAAAGGGATTCTCCAGAAAAGAATAATTCCCTTTAAATATGTCGGTTTCTGCATCGTACTCATTCGTAGAATTGAATCTGACAGCATTATATTGACTGTCAAAATATGGTATTTCTTCCTTGCCGCAACTAATGAGGCATAAAGAGAAACAGCTTATCGCTAAGACTGATTTTATAATTATTTTTTTCATATTAATATTGTTTATTGTACACGACCGGATTGTATTTCGAAGGTAGGATAAGGCAATAAATATTGCGTATCTGTCATCTCTTCACTATAATTAGGAATGGATTTACACCCTGTTCGCTTATAGTAATAGAACATGACACCTTCGGAAATGAATTCTTTGTGATATTCTTTTTGTATTTCTTTTATGATTTGATCTGCATTTAGATTTTCAAGAGGGGTGCTGATACCTCTGTTTTCGCGAATCTTATTTAGCCTTTGTAATGCCATGTCAAGATTTGGGGTTGCACTTGTTGCATAGCATTCTGCAGCAATATAGAATATTTCAGGCAAGCGTATTAGAGACAAGCGGTTCTTATTGAATTCGTCTAAACTTGCTTGATGAATTTTCATAGGGACATATCCTCTGGAATCACTTTGGGTTTGATCTAACATTCGTGTGAAACGAACATCTGAATTTATGCCTTCATATATATTTTCAACATCTGTTGGAGATATATACATAGCTGTATAGTCTGTGTTGACGAAGTTGGGTATTATATATGAGGTAATTTTGGACGTAATGTCTGAAACATTTAGGCTAAATAAAGCTTCGGATGCTAGAGAACGGTTAGATTGAGAAATTTCTGGTAACAGATAGGAGTAAGTGTACATATCGTCCATAACAATTCCATTATCACCGATAGCTGTGATTATCTCTTCAGTAGCATTTAAAGCTTTGTCTATGCTTTCTTTACTGCCTTCCCATAAATATACACGTGCTTCCAGTGCTTTGACTGCATAATAATTGAGTCGTAAAGTTCTATCTTTGAAGAAACCATCTGCATCTATACTTGTGTAATAAGAAGCCGGATGTTTTTTTGTGATCGGGTCGTATTCCTTTAATAATTTTTCTGCGGCTTCCAAATCGTTGATAATCATTTGAAGTGTCTCTTTTCCTGTGCGTTGAGGAGTTGGGATCGATGATAAAGTTGTTACATATGGAATCGTTTTTTTAGAGTTTAGTTCTGCGGAACGGTTTTTCCAATCACCATATCCATATAGGCGCAACAGATCAAAATGTATATATGCACGAATGGCAAGAAGTTCTCCTTTGATAACATGATAATAGACTTCGTTCAGACTTGACTCCTGTCCTTCCATATTAGTTAATGCTTCATTGGCATTGGCTATTACAGAATATGCTTTAGCCCAAATATTTTCGATGTCCGAGAATATTTGTGTGTGGTCGTAATTGAATTTTTCATATTCTTGCATTTCTCTACTATTACTTGAATTGGAAGTCACAGGATTAAATTGATGACCTAATATTTCAATTGCATACCAGGATAATTCTTTACCATAAAGGGCATTGTCTGTCATGCTAATATAACAACCTATTAAAGATTGTTGGAATCCGGCTAGAGTGCTATAATGATCTTTTTCTCGAATTTCAGACCCTGAAGTAACATCGAACCAGTCGCTGCAAGAGGATAATGTTACTACGGACGTTAATAGGATTAATATGTATTTTTTCATCTTTATAAAATTTAGAGAGTGGCTGTTAATGAGAACGACATATTTCTTGCGAAAGGATAATTTAAACCTCGTTCTATTTTTATAGAAGAGAACGTTGCAATATCATTTAAATAGAATGATAAACGCAGACGTTGCATACTTAATTTCCTATAAATGGAACTGGGAAACTCATAATATGCACTGATGGAAGAGAGTGATAATTCACGCCGATCCTGTACAAAGCGAGTGGTAGCACGTGTGGTTGTTTCAGAATTAAATTTCTTGTATGGTGTTACTTGTCCGGGAGTAGTCCAACGACCAATTAGCAATCGGCGATCCACATTGTAAGCAATATTTGCATTTTCCACCCGACTGACGAGGGTTGAATTATACATTTGACAACCAGCAAGATAACTTATAGTAGCGCTTAATCCGATACCTTTATACTCGGCTGTGAAACCGCCTGTACCACGATACTTAGGATCGGAGTTACCAGCAGCGACCATATCATTGGCTGAATAAGTATAAGTGTAGGTACCATCTTTTTTAATGTATATTTCTTGTCCGGTTTGCGGATCAATACCGGCTGAAGGGACTGCCCATATTGTTTTCATAGATAATCCGTCTTGATACATTAATACAGGTGCAGAGGTATTATTATCTTCTGCTTGTTTCATCATTTTTTCATTGTAAGCCCGCATACTCTCTGACAAACGAATTATTTTATTTCGGTTATAGGCAAATGTTCCATACACATTTACAAAACCTTCTTTTCCTTGCCATATTGTATAATTAGCTTTAGCTTCAACTCCAGAATTACGTACCAATCCTAAATTATCTTTTACTATTGCGAATCCTGTAGAAGTTGGGATTGTTACATCGGTTAACATATTCTTGGTATCTGCTGAGTAATAGTCAACAGAAAGGGATAATCCGGCAACTCTCATATCAATTCCTATATTATGATCCTTTTTCTGTTCCCATTTTAATTTGGAGTTAGGCATGGATGCTAAATAAGCTCCTGTAAATTTGCCAGCTAAGCCTCCATATACGACGCCTGTGTAATAATTATATGTAGCAATTGCTGCGTTGGTATCAAAGTTTTGATTTCCAGTCAAACCAATCGAGGCCCGAAGTTTTAACTGTTTAATCCATCCAACACCTTTCAAGATGGCTTCATTGTGCAGGTTCCACCCAATACCAAAAGACCAGCTATTGGCCCAACGGTTATCTGAACCGTATAAGGAAGATGCACTTTCCCGAACAGTTGCATCGGCTAAATAACGATTGTCATAATCATACGAAGCGGCTAATAGGAAGCTGGCTTCACGGTTAATTGTGGAATAACCAGTAGGGGTACTGTTTTCTGCATATTGTTTTGCGAATGAAATATCTGCCTTCTGATTATTGGGGAAACCTTCTGCCGTGTGTCGATATGCTGATGATTTTTCTCCGGAGATAAAGGCACCGGCATTTCCAAAGATAGTATGTTTACCAAATTGATTATTATAGTTTATATTCAAGTCTCCGGAAATAGAACTGGATTTACCATTTTCCATAATATACTTACCACGCTTAAGTATATCATTAACATTTGCAAAAATGGAATGTGAGGCGGGATAGAAATCATCCATATCATTTCGTTTTTCAGAGACTCCTATACGTGCTGTTGCTTTCCAGTTTTTATCAACTTGCCATTCTGCATAAAAATTATTGGTGAATTGTAAATAACTGGAAGTAAAGCTGGTTCCGATAATAGAATTATACATAGGGTTAGCTACTTTGGTTGATGTTGAGCCAATTTGTTCTACCCATTGAACTATATTCCCATTTTCATCAGTTGCTTGCCAATATGGATTCATTCTGGAATATTCGCTAAATTCTCCATAAGGGGACTCATTACTTTTGTTAGATATGATTGATAGGATATTCTTTAGTAATAGTTTGTTATGTCTGTATGATAAATTTATATCACCCGATATATTGCGGCGGTCAGATCCCTTCATAACCCCAGTAATCTGATTATAAGTAAGGTCTAAGATTGCACGTAAATTTTGGGAATCGCCTAATTCTATATTTAGGTTATGTTTATGTCCTATGCCAGTGTGAAGTGGCTTGGATAACCAGTATGTATCTAATCCTTCTAATGCAAGTTTTCGTCGGCCATTATATAATTGATCTAATTGGATTTGTGTATTGGCGTTACTACTTGTATATACTCCGTCTAAACGTTCTGCTTCCAATTTTTCAAATGCATTACAAAGGTCATAACTGGTTAAATCCGGCATTTCCAAAGAAATACTACCATTATACGTAATACGCTGTTGATTTCCGGTTAAACGTTTTGTTTCAATAACAATTACACCATTGGCTGCTTTAGAACCGTAGAGAGCTTTTGCTGAGGCGTCTTTTAAAATTGTAATGCTTTCAATTCGGTTCATGTCCATGTCCATTATTGTTTCAGCAGTTGTTTCAAAACCATCAAGAATGAATAAAGGTTGATTGGGTTGATTTTGATAGTTGCTGCGCAAAGAACTGCTTTCTGTCGTTGGAAAACTGGAAGTTCCACGCATTGACATATCCGGAACACTATTGGGATTGGAGCCCATATCAAAATTATCTGCAATGTATATTGTAGGATCCAGATTTTTCAAGCTCTGGAACACATTCTGATTTCCGACACGCATCAGATCTTTGCTCGAAATAGTAGTTGCTGCTCCAGTAAAACTTTCCGCTTTACGAGTATAAATTCCAGTAACGATAACCTCATCTAATTTAGTATCACTTTTTAGAGTAATATTTTTTCGTACATCATTCCGACCACTATTAATCATCACTTGTTGAGTAGACATTCCGATATATGAAAAGGTGATAGTACATGCGGTATTAGTTGGAATCTCTATATTATATTTACCATTGTTGTCGGTTATGGCAAATCGTTGAAGATCACTAATCACAACATTAACACCAGGCAGGGGGTATCCTTCTTCATCTGATACAATACCGGTTGCGGAACGTTTATCCCCTTGTCGTTCCACTTTAGAGATGGTAACAATATCTCTTTCCATACTATAAGTAAGCCCTGTACCATTAAGAACAGTACGTAGTACGTTATCCACAGTTTCATCTTTTACATGGATAGTGATGGGTTTCAGTGACTTTGTCTGTTCTGTATTGTAGACAAAGCTTAATCCGGTTTGTTGTCTTAAAGCATCGAAAAAATCTTTGACAGTGACAGATTCCAGATTTAAAGTTACTTTTTTGCCACTTTCTGGAATGGCAAGCATCATTGTGGGTAATAGTAATAATACTACTACCAGAGAAAGTATTCGGATTCTTTCTCTACTTTTTGTCTTTCTCATTCTTTCTTCTTGTTTAATTAGTAATTAATTGTCTGTGATTAAAATTTCTCTTCCTTCTATTTTTATTTGTAAATTCGTAGTACGTGCTATTGCTTTTAATATCGGGCTGATTGTGGCATAACGATCCATATTACCAGTAAATCGCAGTTGTTTAAGCTCGGAAGTGCCAAAGGAAATATTAACATTATACCAATGTTCTAGAATTTCGACAATATTTTCTAAAGTACGATTTTCGAAAATAAGTCGTCCTTCATTCCATGCTATGTAGGGAGTGAGGTCTACATTGTATATAGATATATTGTTACCTTTCTGTTCAATGTGTGCCAATTGGCCCGGCTCTATGAGTTGTTCCTGTGTACTTCCTTGAGGAATAATACTGATACTCCCTTTCACTAATGCGACTTCTGTTCGTCCAGAGGTGAATGTATTAACATTAAATTCTGTACCATACTGTTTGATTATTCCTTGGTCAGTGACAACGTAGAAAGGACGAGCATCTTTGGCTATTTTAAAATAGGCTTCCCCTTTTAGATAAACCGTGCGTTTAGTCTTACTAAACTTTACAGGATACCGTATTTCTGTATTATAATTGAGGTGTACGGTTGTTCCATCTTCAAAGGTTACTCTGAATTCGTTTCCCTGTTCAGTTGTTAATGTGTTTTTTTCTACTATTTCAGGCTGCTGTTTTTGAGATATATCTATATTTATATTGGGTGTTGATGGATAGATGAGCGCACCATTTTGAGCTATAGCAGTTGTGGAATGATTAACCTTAACTGGTGTTGGATATGTTGGAGTAAGCGATTGTTTGTCATTCCCGGCTAAAATTAATGTAGCTTTAGGAATTCCTGGCTGTATGGCATCTCCTAAGGCTAGATTGTCAGATATTTGTTTTTCGGAAGCAATATAAAAGTACCATCCTCCTGCTGCTATTATTATAGGTAATATTAAAATAGCTGCATATTTCAGGAGAATTGATGTGACTGATACTTGGCAATATTTCTTTTTGAAATGTTTCCATGCCTGATGTGAGTTAATCTGTGTATATGCCTCGTAGCGCTTACGAAATGATGCGCTTGTTCGTAAACGATTGAAAAACTCTTCGTGTTGTGGAGAGGTCTTGATCCAATTGTCAAGTTGTTTTTTCTCGTGCTCTGTAATATCACCGAAGAGATATTTGGCTATTAATTCTTCTGTACCAGATTTTATTTTCATATATTTATTGTCTTATCATTTGTTAATAAGACAACATGAAGATTAAAAAGAGGTACAAACTTTCTAAAAAAGATTATTTTGGTTACGAAAAAAACTTGGAACTATACAAAATGTCACATAAGGGGAGCAAAAAATAGCATGTGCCCATCTGTTCTTTGATAGATTGTATAGCTCTTTTCTTTTGTGTTTTTACTGTTTCAATCGAAATTCCTAGTGCAGTAGCTATTTCTTCATTCTTTTTTCCATCCATATGTAATAAGAATATTTCCCGGCAGCGTGTTGGCAATTTATCGATAGCACGAAATAGTAGCCGGTATACTTCTTCTTCATTGGTATCTTCTTCTTCTGTGATTTCTCGATAAGTGCTTGCCAAGCGTTCAAGATAGAGAGATTCTACATTCTGATGTTTTAAATAATTAAGAGAGGCATTTCGTATAGAATTATAAAGATAAGTTCGGAAAGAAGGCAATGATAAGAATCTCATTTTCTTTTCCCACATAGTTGCAAAAAGATCCTGTACAATATCTTCGGCAGCTTGTTGGGAAGAGAGAAAGTTGATGGCATACAACACCAATGCTTTATAATATTCATTATAAAGCTGATGATAAGCGGTTGGGCGTTGTTCATTTATACCTTTTATAAAGGAACTTTTCTCTTCGTTCATGGTGAAATATTATGTTTTATGCAGCAAATGTATAAAATATCTAGGATAAAAGAAGCCTTTCAAACTCTATAGTGTTTGTGAATGCTTCTTTTTTCTTTTTGCTTGTCTGTATAACTTCATTTTTTTCTTTGGAATAATATAACAGCAAAAAAACGCGACTCTGTTCTGAAACTTTAGAGAATCAATGTATTATAGTCTCTCTAAAAATCTTTATATTTGCAAACCGTTTGGAAACAATAGTGAATAATAAACAATACAATAACTTAAAAACAACCAAAATCAGATGAAGCAGGATATGATTGTTATCCTTGACTTGGGTAGTCATGAGAATACGGTGTTGGCTCGCGCCATCCGTGCATTAGGAGTTTATAGTGAGATTTATCCTCACGATATCACAGTGGAAGAACTGAAAACATTGCCCAATGTAAAGGGTATTATTATTAATGGTGGACCGAATAATGTAATTGATGGCGTTGCCATTGATGTAAATCCGGCTATCTATACTTTGGGGATTCCCGTCATGGCTGCAGGTCACGATAAAGCAACTTGTGAAGTGAAGTTGGCAGAATTTGCGGATGATATTGAGGCTATAAAGGCGGCAGTGAAATCATTTGTTTTCGATGTTTGTAAAGCTGAAGCTAACTGGAACATGAAGAACTTTGTCAATGATCAGATAGAGTTGATTAAGCGTCAGGTGGGCGATAAGAAAGTATTGTTGGCTCTGTCGGGTGGAGTTGATAGCTCTGTGGTAGCAGCTTTACTTCTGAAGGCAATTGGTAACAATCTGGTTTGCGTACATGTTAATCATGGTTTGATGCGTAAGGGAGAGTCTGAAGATGTGGTTGAGGTATTCAGCAACCAGTTGAAAGCAAATCTTATTTATGTAGATGTAACCGATCGTTTCTTGAATAAACTGGCAGGTGTGGAAGATCCGGAACAGAAACGTAAAATTATTGGTGGTGAGTTTATTCGTGTGTTCGAAGAAGAAGCACGTAAGCTGAATGGTATTGACTTCTTGGGGCAAGGGACTATTTATCCGGATATTGTGGAAAGTGGAACGAAAACTGCTAAAATGGTGAAGTCTCACCATAATGTAGGTGGGCTGCCTGAAGACCTTAAGTTCGAGCTTGTGGAGCCGTTGCGCCAATTATTTAAAGATGAAGTTCGTGCTTGTGGCTTGGAGTTGGGATTGCCTTATGAGATGGTTTACCGTCAACCTTTCCCTGGTCCAGGTTTGGGCGTACGTTGTTTAGGTGCTATAACGCGTGACCGTTTGGAGGCTGTACGTGAGTCCGATGCTATTTTGCGTGAAGAGTTTCAGATTGCCGGATTGGATAAAAAGGTATGGCAATACTTTACAGTAGTACCCGATTTTAAATCTGTTGGTGTACGTGATAATGCCCGTTCTTTTGATTGGCCGGTGATTATTCGCGCTGTCAACACGGTAGATGCTATGACGGCTACTATCGAACCGATAGAATGGCCTATCCTGATGAAGATAACAGACCGTATACTGAAAGAAGTGAAGAATGTAAATCGCGTTTGTTATGATATGTCTCCGAAACCTAATGCGACTATAGAATGGGAATAGAGAGACTTTTTAAGTGATATTTCGATAGCCTCAATTTTTTGTAAGTTGAGGCTATTTTTTTTAATATGTTGAACCTTGCCACATTGAATTTGACAGATGTTTAATCTGATTGATATATGATTTGCGTTGGTGTAAACCATAGTGTAAACCGGCACCAATTGATGTATAAAAGAAAAAGGCACCCAAGAGTGGAAGCCTCTCAAATGCCTTATTCTTATCAAGTAGCGGGACCCGGGATTGAACCGGGGACCTCATGATTATGAATCATGCGCTCTAACCAGCTGAGCTATCCCGCCATCGTTTCTCGATTGCGGGTGCAAAGATAGATGATTTTTTATAATCTCCAAAACAATTCATAACTTTTTTGTGTTTTTTCTTTAAGAAGGGGTTTGATTTTCCCTATAAACAGGGAGTTTGAGGTCCGATAATGAAAGAATAATTAAATAAAGTGTCTGATTTATGCGGCGTATTTAGAAAAAAGTATTTATCTTGGCACACGTAAAAACAATTCGAAATTGCTATGAAAAAGGAAAAGATTCATTTGGAGTATTTGTTGAATGCAACGTCTAAAAATATTCTTTGGGGAGCTATTAGTACACCGACCGGGTTGGAGGACTGGTTTGCCGACAAAGTTATTTCTGACGATAAAATAGTAGAGTTTCATTGGGGGAAGACAGAACAGAGGAAAGCAGAGATTATTGCCATTCGCTCTTTCTCTTTTATCCGCTTCCGTTGGCAGGATGATGAAAACGAACGCGATTATTTTGAAATCAAGATGACTTATAATGAGCTGACTAGTGACTATGTGTTGGAAATTACCGATTTCGCAGAGCCGGATGAAGTGGATGATATGAAAGAATTGTGGGAGTCACAAGTAGCTAAATTAAGAAGAACTTGTGGTTTTTAGTTAACTTTCAACTAAAAATTTTCGATGCTCCTTTTTTTGTGCTAATTTTGCATCCTAATTGCACGAACCTATTAAGATGCTACGCATAAAGAAATTAGATATATTCATCGTAAAGAGTTTTTTGATGCTCTTTATTGGTACATTCTTCATCTGTCTGTTCATATTCATGATGCAGTTCCTGTGGAGATATGTAGACGAATTGGTCGGAAAGGGATTGGAGATGAGCGTAATGGCTCAATTCTTCTTTTATTCCGCGTTAACATTAGTGCCAGTATCGTTGCCATTGGCAGTGCTACTGGCTTCTTTGATTACTTTCGGTAACTTTGGCGAGCGTTATGAATTGCTTGCGATGAAAGCCGCAGGTATTTCTCTCCTTAAAATCATGCGTCCGCTTGCTTTCTTCGTTTGCGGACTTGTTGGTGTTTCATTCTATTTCCAAAATGTAGTAGGTCCTATTGCCCAGGCTAAATTGGGAACCCTGATCCTTTCGATGAAACAAAAATCTCCGGAGTTGGACATTCCGGAAGGAGTTTTCTATTCTGAAATCAAGGACTATAATTTAAAGGTAGCTAAGAAGAACCGGAAGACCGGTATGCTATATGATGTGCTGATTTATAGTATGAAAGATGGCTTTGAGAAAGCACGTATTATATATGCTGATTCCGGGCGTTTGGAGATGACCGCGGATAAACAGCATCTTTGGCTGCATTTGTATAGCGGAGATTTATTTGAGAATCTGAAAGCTCAAAGTATGAAATCGGAGAATGTACCTTACCGACGCGAGGAATTCAGGGAAAAACATACCATTATTGAGTTTAATTCCGATTTCAATATGGTTGACGGTGAGATTATGGGTAAGCAGTCCAGTGCTAAGGACATGGCGCAGTTGCAGAGTTCCATTGACTCGATGACGGTTGTGGGAGATAGTATCGGACGGCAGTATTACAGGGAAGTGGCAGAAGGAAATTTCCGTCCTTCTTATGGATTGACAAAAGAAGATACGGTCAAAATAGAAAAGGCGGATATTCATGAATATAATGTAGACAGCCTTTACGAAGTAGCCTCTTTAACGCAGAAACAGAAGGTGATTTCTTCTGCTGTCAGTCGTGCGGAGAACGTGGCTAACGATCTTGGGTTCAAGAAATTCACGATGGAGAACAATGATTATAGTATTCGAAAACATAAGACGGAATGGCATAAGAAGATAACGATTTCACTTTCTTGTCTGCTGTTCTTCTTTATCGGAGCTCCGTTGGGCGGTATTATCCGTAAAGGAGGTCTGGGAATGCCGGTCATCGTATCAGTGTTGGTGTTTATCATTTATTATATCATTGATAATACAGGATATAAAATGGCCCGCGACGGTAAGTGGATTGTTTGGATGGGGATGTGGACAAGTAGCGCAGTCCTTGCCCCATTAGGAATTTTCCTTACTTATAAATCGAATAAAGACTCTGTGGTGCTTAATGCAGATGCTTATATCAACTGGTTTAAAAAGATTGTGGGAATTCGTAGTGTGCGCCATATATTTAAGAAAGAAGTGATTATTCATGATCCTGATTACGCACGTCTGACGGGTGATTTGGAACAACTTTCGGCAGAGTGTAAAGCGTATGCCGCCAGGAAACGATTGGAAAAAGCACCGAATTACTTTAAGTTGTGGATGGCGAGTGAGGATGATAACGAGGTGATGGCAATCAATGAAAAGCTGGAAGCGTTGGTTGAAGAAATGTCCAATACGAAATCTGCCACTTTGATCGGTGCATTAAACAATTATCCGGTTATTTCCGTTTCTGCTCATGTGCGCCCGTTCCATATATATTGGTTGAATCTGGTAGCCGGAGTCATTTTCCCTATCGGTTTATTTTTCTATTTCCGCATCTGGGCGTTCCGCGTTCGTCTGGCTAAGGATATGGAACGGATTATAAAGAACAATGAACAAATTCAATTCATCATACAGAAAATCAATAAATAAGTGTTATGAAAGAGACTATTAAAATGGATAGAATAGAAGATGCGATTGCCGACTTCAAAGAAGGCAAGTTTGTCATAGTAGTGGATGATGAAGACCGCGAAAACGAAGGCGACTTGATTATTGCAGCTGAAAAGATAACTCCCGAAAAAGTAAATTTCATGTTGAAGCATGCACGTGGCGTACTTTGTGCACCTGTCACAGTGTCTCGTTGCAAGGAGTTGGATTTACCGCATCAGGTAAGTGACAATACTTCCGTGTTGGGAACTCCTTTTACGGTTACCATTGACAAACTGGAAGGCTGTACAACAGGTGTTTCCGCTTCCGACCGTGCCGCTACTATTCAGGCGTTGGCCGATCCGACTTCTACACCGGCTACTTTCGGGCGTCCCGGACACATCAATCCGTTGTACGCGCAAGAAAAAGGAGTACTTCGCCGTGCCGGACATACAGAAGCTACGATTGATATGGCTCGTCTGGCAGGACTTTACCCCGCAGGTGCCTTGATGGAAATCATGAGTGAAGACGGAACAATGGCACGTTTGCCCGAACTCCGTCAGATGGCAGACGAACACGGACTGAAGCTGATTTCTATCCATGACCTGATCGTTTATCGCCTGAAACAGGAATCCATTGTAGAAAAAGGAGTAGAAGTAAATATGCCTACCGAACACGGAAAGTTCCGTCTGATTCCTTTCCGCCAGAAATCAAACGGATTGGAGCACATGGCTATATTTAAAGGAACATGGAGTGAAGACGAACCGATCTTGGTACGTGTCCATTCCTCTTGTGCTACTGGAGATATCCTTGGCTCACAACGTTGTGACTGTGGCGAGCAACTGCATAAAGCGATGGAAATGATCGAAAAAGAAGGAAAAGGCGTGGTGGTTTACCTCAATCAGGAAGGACGTGGCATCGGTCTGATGGAAAAGATGAAAGCATATAAGTTGCAGGAAGACGGTATGGATACCGTTGACGCGAATATTTGTTTGGGACACCTTGCCGATGAGCGTGATTACGGAGTAGGCGCACAAATCCTTCGTGAACTGGGAGTACACAAAATGAGACTTTTGACAAATAATCCGGTGAAACGTGTTGGTTTGGAAGCATACGGATTGGAGATAGTAGAAAATGTACCTGTTGAAACAGTTCCTAATCCGTATAATGAACGATACTTGAGAACAAAGAAAGAAAGAATGGGGCATACTTTACATTTTAATAAGTAAATTGCCAATTTGTTTTCATATATCAAATATTATCGCTTATTTTGCAACGATTTTCACTCAACAACAATAAAATAGATACAAAATGAATCAATTATCAGATCGTTTGAACAGCTTGTCGCCATCGGCGACGCTTGCCATGTCGCAAAAGAGCAACGAGCTCAAGGCACAGGGTGTTGATGTTATTAACTTAAGTGTAGGAGAACCGGATTTTAATACTCCTGACCACATCAAAGAAGCTGCGAAAAAAGCCATAGATGATAACTTTTCTCGTTACTCTCCGGTACCGGGTTATCCGGCTTTGCGCAATGCTATTGTTGAGAAACTGAAAAAAGAAAACGGTCTGGAATATACAGCCGCTCAAATTTCGTGTGCCAATGGTGCCAAACAATCTGTTTGTAATACCATCCTTGTATTGGTAAATCCGGGTGACGAAGTCATCGTGCCGGCTCCTTACTGGGTAAGCTACCCGGAAATGGTGAAAATGGCAGAAGGTACTCCCGTAATTGTTTCGGCAGGTATCGAACAAGATTTCAAGATTACTCCGGAACAGCTGGAAGCAGCCATCACTCCGAAGACGAAAGCATTGATTCTTTGTTCTCCGTCTAATCCGACAGGTTCTGTATATACAAAAGAAGAATTGGCCGGATTGTCAGCAGTATTGGCTAAACATCCGCAGGTGATAGTAATCGCTGACGAGATTTATGAACATATCAATTATATTGGTGCACATCAGAGTATCGCTCAATTCCCAGAAATGAAGGAACGTACAGTGATTGTAAACGGTGTATCCAAGGCTTACGCTATGACAGGATGGAGAATCGGTTTCATTGCCGGTCCGGAATGGATTGTAAAAGCTTGCAACAAGTTGCAAGGTCAGTACACTTCAGGTCCTTGTTCTGTTTCTCAAAAAGCTGCTGAAGTGGCATATACAGGAACACAAGAACCGGTAAAAGAAATGCAGAAAGCATTCCAACGCCGTCGTGACCTGATTGTGAAGTTGGCTAAGGAAGTTCCGGGATTTGAGGTAAACGTTCCGCAAGGTGCTTTCTATCTGTTCCCGAAATGCGATGCTTTCTTTGGAAAGAGTAACGGCGAACGTAAGATTGCAGATTCGGATGATTTGGCAATGTACTTGCTTGAAGAAGCTCACGTGGCTTGTGTAGGTGGTGCCTCTTTCGGTGCTCCTGAATGTATCCGTATGAGTTATGCTACAAGCGATGAAAATATCGTAGAGGCTATCCGTCGTATCAAAGAAGCATTGGCTAAGTTGAAATAAGAGTTCACCACAGATTACACAGATTGACACAGATTGAAAAGAGATTGTTTGTCTGAAAAATATTAGATTAATAAAATCATCCTTACTACAGTATGCAGTAAGGGTGATTTTTTGTTTAAGGAACTTCTTTGTATTTTTCTATCCGTTTGATTGTGAATTAATCTGTGTAGTCTGTGGTGAAGAAAGAGCAATAAAAAAGGCTGCCTTCCATAGAAAGCAGCCTATACTCTTTTTGTAACTTGTATTATTCAGCCGGGTGAATTGCTTCAGACGGACAAACGTCTGCACAAGTACCACAGTCAGTACATACATCTGGGTTGATAGAATAGATATCACCTTCAGAGATAGCTTCTACCGGACACTCGTCAATGCAAGTTCCGCAAGCAATACAATCGTCACTAATTACGTATGCCATTTTTCTAAGATTTAAATTATTAGTACTAATTTCTCCGGCAAAAATAAGGCTTTTATTGATTGGTTGTTATGCTTCTATGTTTAAATTGACTTAATTTGTACGTCTTCTAAATAAGCTACCTCCCTATAATCTGCTATATTTTTCGTATTTTTGCACTCAAATTACTAATATATAGCGATTATGCCTTTAAATTTACCCGATAAACTACCTGCGATAGAGCTTTTGAAGGAAGAGAATATTTTTGTGATCGACACTTCCCGCGCTACGCAACAGGATATTCGTCCGCTACGGATTGTGATTCTGAATCTGATGCCGTTGAAAATTACAACGGAAACAGACTTGGTGCGCTTACTCTCCAATACACCTCTTCAGGTGGAGATTTCATTTATGAAGATCAAGAGCCACACGTCAAAGAATACGCCGATAGAACACATGAAAACGTTCTATACGGATTTCGACCAGATGCGTCACGAGAAGTATGATGGTATGATTATCACCGGAGCTCCTGTAGAACAGATGGACTTCGAGGAGGTGACCTATTGGGATGAGATTACGGAAATCTTTGATTGGGCACGTACGCATGTCACTTCTACCTTATATATATGCTGGGCTGCGCAGGCCGGATTGTATCATCATTATGGAGTTCCTAAATATCCGTTGAAAGAGAAGATGTTCGGTATCTTTGAACATCGGGTATTGGAACCTTTCCACTCCATCTTCCGTGGTTTTGATGATTGTTTCTATGTGCCGCATAGCCGTCATACAGAAGTACGCAGGGAAGACATTCTGAAAGTTCCGGAACTGACGTTGCTTTCCGAATCGGAAGATGCCGGTGTCTATATGGCAATGGCACGGGGCGGTCGTGAATTCTTTGTCACGGGACACTCCGAATATTCTCCGCTGACACTGGACACGGAATACCGTCGCGATCTCGATAAAGGCTTGCCGATAGAGATGCCCCGCAATTATTATATAGACAATGATCCTGAAAAAGGCCCGTTGGTACGTTGGCGTGCTCATGCCAATTTGTTGTTCTCCAATTGGCTGAACTACTTCGTTTATCAGGAAACACCTTACAACATCAACGATATTCAATGATAAAGCAGCGTAAAATAGAACTTCTCGCTCCGGCGAAAAATCTGGAATGTGGCATTGAAGCTATCAATCATGGGGCAGATGCTGTATATATCGGTGCTCCGAAGTTCGGTGCCCGTGCGGCGGCTGTGAACTCATTGGAAGATATTGAAGCATTGGTGCAGCATGCCCATTTGTATCATGCACGTATTTATGTCACGGTCAATACGATTCTGAAAGAAGAAGAGTTGAAAGAGACGGAGGGGATGATTCATGCACTTTATCGGATTGGCGTAGACGCGCTGATTGTGCAGGACATGGGGATCACGAAGTTGAATCTTCCTCCGATACCGCTTCATGCCAGTACACAAATGGACAACCGTACACCGGAAAAAGTAAAATTCCTTTGGAAGGCGGGTTTCCGGCAAGTAGTCCTGGCGCGGGAACTATCGTTGCGTGAAATAAAAAAGATACACGAAAATTGTCCGGAAGTGCCTTTAGAGGTATTCGTACATGGGGCACTTTGTGTCAGCTATAGCGGGCAGTGCTATGTCAGCCAAGCCTGTTTCGGTCGTAGTGCCAACCGGGGAGAATGTGCGCAATTCTGCCGGTTACCTTTTAGTCTGGTAGACGCGGACGGGAAAGTGATTGTCAAAGACAAACATCTGCTTTCCCTGAAAGATATGAATCAAAGTGACGAACTGGAGCAATTGCTGGATGCCGGAGCTTCCTCGTTCAAGATAGAAGGGCGACTGAAAGACGTTTCTTACGTGAAGAATGTAACGGCCGCTTATCGTCAGAAGCTGGATGCCATCTTTGCCCGTCGTCCGGAATATGTAAGGGCTTCTTCGGGTACGTGCAATTTCGAGTTTAAGCCGCAACTGGATAAGAGTTTCAGCCGTGGATTCACACATTATTTCCTGCATGGACGTGACAAAGAGATTTTCTCTTTCGACACTCCCAAGTCGTTGGGCGAGGAGATGGGGACTGTGAAGGAGATTCGCGGCAATTATCTGACGGTTGCGGGACTTAAATCCTTTAACAATGGAGACGGTGTTTGTTATATCGACGAACAGGGACGTTTACAGGGATTCCGCATCAACCGGGTGGACAGCAACAAACTATATCCACAGGAAATGCCTCGCATCAAGCCTCGTACCACATTATATCGTAATTTCGACCAAGAATTTGAACGAGTGCTTTCCCGTAAGTCTGCCGAAAGGAAAATCGCAGTGCGAATGTTGCTTGCCGACCATCATTCCGGTTTCTCTTTGACATTGACTGACGAAGATGATAATAGCGTCACAATCACCCTTCCACGTGAGAAAGAGCCGGCCCGGACTTCGCAGACGGACAACCTGAAAACGCAACTGTCCAAATTGGGGAATACGCCTTTCGAAGCAAAAGAAATAGAAATCTCTTTTACCGACAACTGGTTTCTGCCGGCTTCGGTATTAGCCGATTTCCGCCGGCAGGCAATCGACCGGTTAATAACTGCCCGTCGAATCAATTACCGTCAGGAATTGTCGGTATGGAAGTCAACCAATCATGCTTTTCCACAAACGACGCTAACCTATTTGGGGAATGTCATGAATACTCGTGCAGCCTCTTTCTATCAGGAGCATGGGGTTCAACAGGTAGCAGCGGCTTACGAAAAAGAAGCGGTGGAAGATGCGGTACTGATGTTCTGCAAACATTGTTTGCGTTACAGTATGGGATGGTGTCCCATCCATCAACGGGTACGTTCACCTTATAAAGAACCCTATTACCTGGTGTCAAATGACGGCAAACGTTTTCGTCTGGAATTTGATTGTAAGAATTGTCAAATGAAAGTAAAAGCGGCTCAATGAGAATCATTATTCACAATTTTCACCACAGTTTTCACCACAGAGGACGTAGAGGACACAGAGGATATAGTGGAGGTAACATCTTCACTCATTCTTCTGATACAGACTGTTTGAGTGTTTTTTGGAAAAAGTGTAGAAAGTTTTTCTCTTTACCTTCTTTCCCCTTTTTACCCTCTTTATCCTTTTTATCCTCTGTGTCCTCTGCGTCCTCTGTGGTGAAAATAGTGATGAAAACAGTGATGAACCTCCTACTATGTTTACTTTTGCTCTCATCTTGTTATTATAAAGCACCGGCTTTGGATTCGGAAGAACTGTCGAAGAAGACGAAAGACTCGTTGACTTACTTGTACGAACGGCATTATACATGGAATACAAACTTGGAAGTAGTCGATGATTCCATCTCTTTGGAATGTCTTCCGATAAAAGATACTTTTATTCAGTTGAATAAAGGGGATAGGGTAGTGGTGGCAGAGTTTGCGGTTCACCCTGCCGATAGTGTAGACAGTGTTTGGGTGAAGCTGGCTCACACACAGGATGAACAGGGCTGGATACGTGAAAAAGAACTCAAGAAGTCATTTGTGCCGACTGATAGTATTTCGCAGGCCATTCATCTTTTCAGTGATACACATGCTTCTTATTTCATTATCATCTTCGCTTTATTCGTCGGTGTATATCTGTTTCGTGCTTTTCGTCGAAAGCAGTTGCAGATGGTCTATTTTAATGATATAGATAGTGTTTATCCGTTATTTCTCTGTTTGTTGATGGCTTTCAGTGCAACGATTTACGAATCGATGCAGGTCTTTGTGCCGGAAACGTGGGAGCATTTTTATTTCAATCCTACTTTGTCGCCGTTCAAAGTTCCTTTTATTCTCTCTGTCTTCTTGTTGAGTATTTGGCTGTTTTTGATAGTCGCTTTGGCGGTGCTGGATGATTTGTTCCGACAGTTGACTCCCGCTGCAGCTATCTTTTATCTGCTGGGGTTGATGTCTTGCTGTATTTTCTGCTATTTCTTCTTTATCCTGATGACACATATTTATATCGGTTATCTGTTCCTTGCCTTTTTTATGCTGGTTTTTGCGAAGAAAGTCCATCGGAACATTGGGTATAAGTATCGTTGTGGGCGTTGTGGGGAAAAGTTGAAGCAAAAAGGTGTATGCCCCCATTGTGGAGCAATCAATGAGTAATTTTATTATCTGTTTTATTCTTGAATAACTTTTCAAATGATGGAAATCAGATCTACCGAAATAAAAGATCTCCCTTTAGTGATGGAGATTTATGACTATGCCCGTGCCTTTATGCGTGCAACCGGAAATACTACTCAATGGATTGACGGTTATCCTTCTGAAGTATTGATTCGTCAGGAAATTGAGGATGGACATAGCTTTGTCTGCATAGATGAACAGGGAGAAATCTTGGGGACTTTTTGTTTCATCTTGGGTGATGACCCTACTTATCAACAAATCTATGAGGGTGCGTGGCTCAATAATGAACCTTATGGAGTGATTCATCGGCTGGCAACGAATGGAAAACGGAAAGGGGTATCGGAAACTTGCTTGAACTGGTGTTTCGAACGTTGGCCCAATCTCCGGGTAGATACTCATCGGGACAATAAAGTCATGCAGCATATATTGACGAAGTATGGTTTTCAACGCTGTGGCATCATTTATGTAAAGAATGGGACAGAGCGTATCGCTTATCAGATGACGCGTGTACCTGATGGAACAGAGAAACTAGCTTAATCGTGATGGAGTGTAGTTGAAGTGTATTAGATGTGGACAAGATAATCTTAGATATAAGCAAACCAATAGGAAACTGTAGGTAAAGTAATGCCAGAGTACCGGTATAGTTCCGTTAAGATGCCGGTATAGTTGTGTGAAGGTACCGCTATCTTTACCTTCCCACGGCCGTGGTGACTTCTTCCCACAGCCGTGACGAGATCTCTCCACGGCCGTGAAGAGAAGCTACCACAGCCATGGAAAGGTAAAGATAGCGTAGGGTTAAGAGAACAATGCCTATTGGATTAATTAAGTATAACGGCTTTATAATGCATACTTCATAGAGGCATACGTTCTTCTATCACGTATTCCATGCCATCAATCTATAAGAGACAGGCTGACAATAAAAGTCCGAATCTTTTATTGTCAGCCTGTTTTTGGGTTATTGTCAGCACTTATTGTCAGGTGTCAATGAATTGATAATCATTGTTCTATATGGATAAAATCTTTAGCTGACAATAAAATGACTAAATAATATCTCTATGAGTGAAAATGATTAGAATCGGCAGCGGAGATCTACCCCAAATTGCATTGGGCGTCCTTTCTGCATAAAACCTTTGTTCATTGTTTCGAAATAGAAGGCGGCATATTCTTTATTCAAGAAGTTGCGTGCCCAGAAACTAATCATTGCGTCACCGATTTCCAGATTCGTTCTCCAGTTGAGTGTGCCATAGAAAGATTGGCTGACATCGTTTTGTTCAGTCCAGTAGATACGTCCGGCAGCGTTATAATTAGCTTGGAATACAACCCGGTCAAAGATAGAGCGCGGACTGCAGGTGATGGCATATTCTCCTCCGATGTTTAAGGTATGTTTGGGGACGAAGGGAACATATTTGCCATTATAATCTGCGGTCACTTTAAAAGTGCCGTCTTTTTGCTCTTCGGTGATTACATAATCCGTAAAGGTGGCATACGTATATCCGTAACTGACATTCAGGCTAAGTTCTTTTGTCACACTGGCACGAAGGGCTGCTTCTGCACCATAACTACGACTTTTTCCTGCATTGATCGTGATACGTCCCAGACCACTTTCCGCAAATTGGGAGAGTTGTTGGTCGCGGGTATCCATGTAGAATGCTGCGACGTCGGCCCAAAGTCTGCCTTCCCATAAAGTAAGGTGGCTACCTGCTTCGTAGTTCCACGAATATTCGGGTTTGTAAGTAGTGGATGCTTTTACATCAATCTCTTTTGCAGGCACCATTTGGTTCATCATATTAATGATGGTTTTTCCCCAGGTGGCATCTTGCCCTATTGTCGGACTTTCTTTGATGGCATTCATCATCGAATTTTTCAATTCTGTTTGTGATAAGTCAGAGAACATCTGGATGTTATATCCTCCTGAACGATAGCCCCGGGTGACGGTGGCATACACATTATTTTGATTCTTCCATTCATATTGAATAGCAAATTTGGGTAGGAGCTGTACATAATCAGTAGAGAGCTTGCCAACGAAAGAGGCCGGGGCTTTCATATTCTGATCAGACAAGTTTATTTGGTTGGGTCCCATAGCTAAGTGAAAATCAAAACCAAAATCAATAGGAGTGCTAAGAGAATTATACTTCATACTGATTTTCTCGTAATCGAGCCGGAGGCCGGCCGTAACGGATAGCCCTTCTATGAACAAGTTGTTGAAAGTAGACTGATGATAAAGTGCACCGCTAAGAGTCGGGGTGTCGAAAGTTCCTCCTACGCTTAAGGTCGGGTTGTGCACAGTCATTCCCATGGTGGGAGCTCCGGGTTTGGCAGATACTTCTTCAAAAGCTGCATTGGCGTTGTTTTCAATGACCGACTTCACTCCTTCTTCTTTAAACAAGACAGGTCCCGTAGTATGCAGCCATTGATAGAATCCGAAAGCGCCCGTAGCCCACTGCCATCTTTTTCCGGGTTTGGCTTTCAACACAATCTCTTCCGAAATGGTGTTTGCACGTTGCTTTTGCTCAATATTGAAAATATCTCTTTCTGTGAAATCCTGATCGAGAAACATGCGGTCGTTCAGGTTCTGATAACCTGTCACGGCACTTAATATAAAGTTGTTGGCTTGATATTCGATGTTAACACCGGAGTTGAGCAATCCACGGCGGTAACTGCTGCGGTCGTTATATGAAATCTTACCGATATAATCTGCCCGGTCTTCTGTCATTTCCTTACCATTTTCTTTCGCTTTAGCTATCGCACTGGGGGTAATCCCGGTATAGTAATACGGATATCCGCCCTGATCGCTATATTCATAGCTAAGGGCCATATCTATTTTCAGGTTCGAACTAGGCAGGTAAATACCACGGAAACGTCCGCCACCGGCATTGCTCTTGTCTACCTTTTCGTTGTTTCTTGCCGAATTTTCAAAGAAGCCACCTGTGTGTTCGTAGAAACCTCCGGTAGAAAAGGCGAAGCGGTCGGATGTCCGGTGATAGTGGGTGAGTGACACATTATAATTATTGTAGGTCGCTGCTCCCATGCGGATATCAGTACCTTGATAAGTGAAAGGCGATTTTGTGTGCACTTTGATAAGTCCTCCCATCGTATTACGCCCGTAGAGAGTGCCTTGTGGTCCGCGGAGAATATCAATACGTTCGATATCAGCATAGTTGAAGTCGAAAGCGGATTTGTCGATATAAGGGATGTTGTCTACATAAAGTCCTACGGACGGAGTGTTGATACGTGAGCCGATTCCACGGATATAAATGGAAGTGGTCAGTTTGGAACCATAATCGGGGATAAACAGATTGGGGACGATGCCTGTCAGGTTTTTCACAGAGTTCACCTGATTGGCGCGCATATTATCTTGCGATAAAACAGTGGCTGCCACCGGTAATTCACGCAACTTACGATTCTCTTTCGGAGTGGCAATCACTACCACTTCTTCGATGTCTACTATTTTTAGTGAGTCTTTCGGGAAATCTTCTGCCCATGCTGTACCTGTCGTCAGGAGCGTGAGGGCAATCATAAAATTTTTTCTCTTCATCTGCTGTTCATTTATCTGCTGCAAAGTAACGGCAAATATAGACAATGGTCAATCCTCATTTATTAGGATTTGTTTCACCATAGTTTTCACCACAATTTTCACCACAGAGGACGCAGAGGACACAGAGGGTATAGTGAAGGTAACATCTTCACTCATTTTCTGATACAGACTGTTTGAGTGTTTTTGGGAAAAAGTGTGGAAAGTTTTTCTCTTTACCTTCTTTATCCTTTTTATCCTCTGTGTCCTCTGTGGTGAATCAGATTCGGTCCGCTTCTATATACCCGTTCATTACCGCATAAATAGTCAGTCCGGAGACGGACTTGATACCTAATTTCTCTGTGATATTTTTCCGGTGAGTGATGACGGTGGTCAGGCTGATATTCAGTTTATCTGCTATTTCTTTGTTGATTAATCCTTTGGTTATCAGTACGAGCACTTCTATTTCACGGGAAGATAGAATTTCCTGATGAGGCTGCGCCGGAGGCATGGATGGCATATCTTTCACCGGATAACCGTTGTGGTGGGCGTGTTGGTGGAGTTTCAATATGTTTTTCACCAACTCTTCCTCGGATTCATGGATGTTGAGTACAGGCACGCCGGACAGTTGGAATTGCGGACTGTCGCTTGCCAATACAATTGTTTTTCGTTTCCGGGGGAGAAAGAAGGCATTGTGCTCCACATAAATCTGTGCGGAAATGAAATAATGGGCATACATATCCGGCGTATCGTCCATCAGTTCACTGAATTGATGGAAGGTACGTATGGTTGCCATAGGAATCATTTCCTCCAGGATTCCTTTCAGGCCGAGACTGGTCAGGGTGTTTGCTTCTACAATGGCTATTTCGGGTTGATGATTCATTTTCATGTAGTTTTAGTTAACGATTGAAATAATTGGCTACGGCTTCCGCACACCGTTCTCCATCCACTCCGGCAGAAACAATCCCTCCGGCATAGCCTGCACCTTCTCCGCAAGGGAATAATCCGCGAACGGTTGTATGTTGCAATGTCTCTTTATCGCGTACGATGCGGACAGGCGAAGAAGTACGTGTCTCTATGCCGATCATCACCGCTTCATTAGTGAGGAAGCCATGACTGTAACGTCCGAATTGCTGGAAACCGAGAGATAATCTTTTGCTGATAAACTCCGGCATCCAGAAATGAAGCGGAGAAGAAATCAATCCCGGACTGTAAGAAGATTCGGGTAAGTCGTAACTCAACTTCTTGCGGGTAAAGTCCAGCATACGCTGTGCCGGTGCTGTCTGCCTTCTGCCTCCTTGCAACCAGCATTGACGTTCCTGTTCTTCCTGAAAGTAAAGGGGAAGAAGTTGAGAATTGAGAGTTGAGAGTTGAGAGTTGTTTAGAGATGGGTTAAGAGCCAGTAGCTGTTCATTTCGTTGCGCAGCTAACTCTCCATTCTCCACTCTCCACTCTCCACTTATTAAATCCTCCGGTTGCACTTCCACCACCATGCCCGAATTGCTCCATCGCGAGCCACGATTAGAAGGAGACATTCCGTTCACTACCACTTGCTCCGGTCCGCTGGCAGCAGGAACAATGAAACCGCCGGGGCACATACAGAAGCTATACACTCCTCTGCCTTCAACTTGCGTGACGAAGCTATATTCTGCGGCAGGCAGATACTTGCCTCGTCCCTCCTTATTATGATATTGTATCTGATCGATCAACATTGCCGGATGCTCCAAACGGACACCGACTGCAATGCCTTTCGCTTCAATCGCCACATGATTCGCAGCCAGCCAACGATATACATCTCTCGCCGAATGTCCGGTTGCCAGTATCACAGGTCCGAGAAAAGTCTTTCCTGTATTTGTTTCGATACCTTTTACTTCGTCATTCTCGATAATCAGTGCCTCCATTCGTGTCTGGAAATGTACTTCTCCGCCACACTCGATGATGGTATTCCGCATATTTTCAATGACACGTGGCAACTTGTCTGTCCCGATATGCGGATGCGCGTCTACTAATATCGCCGTAGAAGCCCCATGCTGGCAGAACACGTTCAATATCTTATCTATATTCCCTCTCTTTTTGCTCCGGGTGTAGAGTTTCCCATCCGAATAAGCTCCTGCACCGCCTTCGCCAAAACTGTAATTTGATTCCGGGTCAACCGTGTGTTCCCTGCTGATTTGTGCTAAATCTTTTTTCCGCTCGCGTACGTCTTTTCCGCGTTCGATAACAACGGGACGTAACCCCAGTTCGATGAGGCGCAGGGCTGCAAATAGTCCGCCGGGACCTGCGCCCACGACAATCACTTGCGGCTTTCCCTCTACCTTATTATATATAGTATGCTCGTATTCATCATCTTTAGGCATCTCACGGATATAAGCTCGTACCTTCAGATTGACAAAGATAGTCCGCTGCCGTGCATCGATGCTCCGTTTCAAGATTCGGGTAGCAGTGATGTCACGCAGGTTCAAACCTTTTTCTTTAGAAAGATATTCTTTTAGTTTCTGTTCGTTTGCTGCGATTTCGGGAAGGATGCGGAGTTGGTATTCTTGTATCATTTAGTTATTGTTGATATTATTTTTGACTATAAAATTGATAAAGCGGATCATTTATTTATCAGTGACTATTTATCAGTGCCCTATCCGAATAGAGCCCTGAACGCCTCTTCCACCTTTCTCACCGGAACTAACTCGATCTTCAGTTTCTTAGTGTCAATCCCTTGCAAATTATATTTTGGCAACAAGAACCGTTTAAAACCCAATTTCTCGGCTTCACCAATACGTTGCTCAATTCGATTCACAGGACGTATCTCTCCCGACAGTCCGATTTCTCCCGCCATGCAAACTTCCGGCTCAATGGCTGCGTCCATATTGGACGAAAGGATGGCACTGATAACCGGCAAGTCGATAGCCGGGTCATTCACCTTCAGTCCTCCGGCAATATTCAGGAACACATCTTTCTGTGCCAACTTGAATCCGACACGCTTTTCGAGAACAGCCAGCAGCATATTCATTCTTCTTAAATCAAAACCGGTTGCCGAACGTTGAGGATTTCCATAAACAGCAGAACTGACTAAAGCCTGTGTCTCGATCAAGAACGGGCGGATCCCTTCGATAGCGGAAGCAATAGCTACTCCACTCATTCCCTCATGATCCTGACTAAGCAAAAGCTCGGAAGGATTATTCACCTGGCGCAACCCATCCTGACGCATTTCATAAATACCTAACTCTGCCGTACTGCCGAAACGATTCTTGATACTGCGCAGAATACGATACATATAATGCTGATCGCCTTCAAATTGAAGAACGGTATCTACGATATGTTCCAGCACTTTAGGTCCTGCAATACTTCCTTCCTTATTGATATGACCGATCAGCAACACAGGAGTATGCGTTTCTTTCGCGAAACGAAGAATAGATGCCGAACACTCTCTGACTTGCGCAATACTTCCAGGAGATGATTCGATACTCTCGGTGGAAATAGTCTGTATAGAGTCAATAATCACTAAATCGGGATTCGTATTCTTGATATGCACATAAATTTGTTCGAGCGAAGTCTCACAAACAATCAGGCAATCGCTGGAAGTATCAGAGAGACGATCGGCACGGAGTTTAAGCTGTCGTGCACTTTCTTCACCGGACACATAAAGGATTTTCTTTTCCGGCATGTGCAGTACGGTCTGCATGACGAGCGTGGATTTACCGATTCCCGGCTCACCGCCTATCAGGACAAGAGAACCCGGCACAAGTCCGCCACCCAATACGCGATTCAATTCATCATCGTGCATATTGATGCGTGGCTCGTCGTCCGCTTCAATATCGCTAAGTGCCAGTGGTTTGGGTTTCTGTGTTTCAATGCCCGACACCGGACGGCGGTTGGTAGGTTCTTTCCGTACGATTTCTTCAACATACGTATTCCATTCTCCACACGACGGACATTTACCCACCCATTTCGGTGAATCCTGTCCGCAATTACTGCATACATATACGGTTTTCTCTTTTGCCATATTCTCTTTCTTTAATATAAAAATCCGAATGCCCAGAGTGGAATCTTATTTCCGGCCGAATATTCAATATCATCTGCGGCAATAAATGCTTGTTTACTGTTAGCTATCTGTTTCCCGTCTTTGCTTTTCCCGCCAACTTCTATCGTATATTTACTGTCTATCGTATAGTCTGCGCTACGCGTGCAATATTCCACACGATGTTGATAGGCGAGTTGGTTTACCATGAACACCTCTCTCAATGTTCCTTTGTTTACATCTTTAAAGGTCAATGCATAAAGCAGGTTAGTATTTTCCATATAAATCTTATCCGGTTTTTGTAACTTTTTGATAGAGTCATTATCCGAATAAAGAAGGTGGATTAATTTAGCTCTGTCCAGATACTGTAAATAGGCCAAAATAGTAGTACGTGAAAGTTCTGCCATAGCAGAGAGTTTAGTGATGTCCACCATAAAAGGCACTTCGGAGGAGAGGATTCCCAGCAGACTTTTTAGTTTTCGCACGTTACTGATGTCCACTCCGCATTGCTGGGGAAGTTCGATTTCGAGTATCAGGTTGGCTATATTTTCGATACGTGTGTAGTATTCCGCATTTCCTTCCAAATAAAAAGGATAGTATCCATGTTTCAAATAGTCTTCAAAATAGGCGAGGGGACGGCATTGGGAATTCACTTCATTACAAATTCCATCACTATTGTCCAATATCTCTTCCAGCGTATAAGGGCGGATGTCAATCTGATGGTATAAATTCAGATATTCACGGTAGGATAGCCCTTGCATATTATATGATATGCATCGACGAGACAAGTCGGCCTCCGCATTCAGCAGTTGGAGTAAGGATGACCCGGTGAATACTATTTTCAGTTCAGGAAACTCATCATATATATTTTTAATTTCCTTGCTCCATGACGGATATTTGTGCACTTCATCCAAAAACAGGCATTTACCTCCTTTCAGGTAAAACTGTTCGGCGAGTTCGCTAAGAGAATGCTGTGTGAAATACAGACTATCTAAACTTGTATATAAGGCACTTTGGCTATCATTGGCATAATGAAGTTTTAAGTATTGAAGCATTAAAGTTGTTTTCCCAACTCCGCGAGCTCCCCGGATAGCAATCAGACGGTTATCCCAATTGATTGTATTCATCAGGCTTCTGATATAGGTTGTGGAAGTAGCTGTTAATAACCTTTTGTATCTTCTGATTAGTGTATCCATATCTTTATTTGTTTTCTATGGAATACAAAAATAGGCATAATTTGTTCAACGCGCAAAACAAATTCAGATAAAATCTGTTCAATGCGTAAAACAAACAGGGAATTTACAGAGTTATCTCTCCTGCCATCGAACGGTTCATCCGGTCGCGCACCTCGTCCGCTGTATATCCATGTCCCAGTAAGAACATTAATTTCGTCACAGCAGATTCCGTCGTACTGTCATATCCGGAGACAACACCTGCCTGCAACAACTGGTAGCCCGTTTCATAACGTTCCATCTCTACCATTCCTGCGCTGCATTGCGTCACGTTGACAATCACAATTCCACGTTCGCTGGCCTGACAAAGCCGACGTATGAACCATTCCTTCCGGGGAGCATTTCCCGAACCGTATGTTTCGAGCACGACAGCCTTCAATCCGTCAATCCCCAGAATGGCGGCAATCACATTTTCCTGGATGCCCGGGAAGAGTTTCAGTACCACTACATTGGTATCTAGCAGATAATGAGGCTTCAATTCCCGCTCTTCACCATTTACGTGAATCTGCACATTATTATATTTGATATGGATTCCGGCTTCCGCCAATACCGGGTAATTGAAAGAACGGAACGCGTTGAAGTTTTCCGCATTCATCTTGGTCGTGCGGTTTCCCCGCATCAGATGGTTTTCAAAGAAGATGCACACTTCCGGTACGAGCGCCCTCCCTTCCTTGTTTTGTGCGACAGCAATCTCGATGCTGGTCATCAGATTTTCCTTTCCGTCCGTGCGGAGTACACCTATGGGAAGTTGTGAACCTGTGAGGATAACAGGTTTATCGAGTCCTTCGAGCATAAAACTCAATGCGGAAGCAGTGTAAGCCATTGTATCCGTTCCGTGCAGGATGACGAAGCCGTGGTAGCGGTCGTAATTTTCATGAATGATGCGTACCAGCTTCCGCCACATATCCGGTTCCATGTCCGACGAATCCATTGGAGGATCAAACTGATAGGTGTCAATCGGGAAGTTGAACTTTTGCAGTTCGGGGATATACTTTTGCAGTTGCTCGAAGTTAAAGTTCTCCAGAGCACCTGTCGCGGCATTCTCGATCATACCAATTGTTCCACCGGTGTATATTAGCAATACGGAAGTATTTAATGGATTCATAAGCTGATTTTGTGCGATTGTTTTCGCAAATATAATAATATATTTGATATATAAGTAGCAAAATGTCATAAAAGTAAAGGCGGATGACAGGACGAATAGAAGACGGAAGATTCTTTTTATCAGAAAAAAACCGAAAAAAGTGATAGATTGAACGTTTTTATTATTACTTTTGCGACACTTATCAAAAACAAGAGTAGAAACAAGGACTATGATGAAGTACTATCCACATACAGTCACATCCATGTGTACCATGACCCTTAGGGGTTAATGGATAGTTTTTGTGTATCTACGTGATTCACGCTTGTATAAGCAGGCAAAATTCAATTTCAATTTTATTCGTAAACAACCAATCGTTCTGTAAAAAGTAAACAGCAGGACATTGCATTTAAATAAGTATCTTCATGAAAGTAATGAAATTCGGCGGAACATCCGTAGGTTCCGTGAACAGCATTTTAAGCGTAAAGAGAATTGTAGAGTCGGCAAATGAGCCGGTAATTGTAGTTGTTTCCGCATTGGGAGGCATCACTGACAAATTGATAAATACATCAAAGATGGCGGCAGCAGGAGATTCAGCATACGAGGGTGAGTTCCGCGAAATCGTTTACCGTCATGTGGAGATGATTAAGGAGGTGATTCCTGCCGGAGAAAAGCAAGTGTCGTTGCAACGTCAGATTGGCGAACTGCTGAACGAGTTGAAGGACATCTTCCAGGGAATTTATCTGATTAGAGACCTTTCCGCGAAGACTTCGGATACAATCGTCAGCTATGGTGAACGCCTTTCATCCATCATCGTTACCGAACTGATTGACGGAGCAAAATGGTTCGATTCGCGCACTTTTATCAAGACTGAAAGAAAACATAGTAAACACACGTTGGATACCGACCTGACTAATAAGTTGGTGAAAGAGGCTTTCCAGTCTATCCCTAAAGTGTCACTGGTACCGGGATTCATCTCTTCGGATAAAACAACAGGAGATGTGACGAACCTCGGACGTGGTGGCTCGGACTATACGGCTGCCATTATTGCTGCAGCTCTGGATGCGGCAAGTCTGGAAATCTGGACGGATGTAGATGGATTTATGACGGCTGACCCGCGTGTCATTTCAACTGCTTATACCATTACGGAATTGAGTTATGTAGAAGCGACCGAACTTTGTAACTTCGGTGCAAAGGTGGTTTATCCGCCGACTATCTATCCCGTATGTCACAAGAATATTCCTATTATAATAAAGAATACCTTCAATCCGGACGGAGTGGGAACGGTTATCAAACAAGAAGTTTCCAACCCGCAGAGCAAGGCTATCAAAGGTATTTCCTCCATCAACGACACCAGCCTGATTACTGTTCAGGGACTCGGTATGGTAGGTGTGATCGGTGTAAACTACCGTATCTTTAAAGCATTGGCTAAGAACGGAATCAGTGTATTCCTCGTGTCGCAGGCTTCATCGGAAAACAGTACTTCTATCGGTGTGCGTAATGCCGATGCCGACCTGGCTTGTGAAGTGCTGAACGAGGAATTTGCGAAAGAAATAGAGATGGGCGAGATTTCTCCGATTCTTGCGGAAAGAGATTTAGCTACTGTTGCTATCGTAGGCGAGAATATGAAACATACCCCGGGTATCGCCGGTAAACTTTTCGGTACGCTGGGACGCAACGGTATCAACGTAATTGCCTGTGCGCAGGGAGCTTCGGAAACAAATATCTCTTTTGTGGTCGATTCCAAATCTCTGCGTAAATCCCTGAACGTCATTCACGACTCTTTCTTCCTCTCCGAATATCAGGTACTGAACCTCTTTATCTGCGGTGTCGGTACGGTAGGCGGCAGCCTCGTAGAACAGATTCGTTGCCAACAGCAGAAACTCATGATGGAAAACGGATTGAAACTCCATGTGGTAGGTATCATTGATGCTGCCAAAGCAATGTTCAGCCGTGAAGGTTTCGACCTTTCTAATTTCCGTCAGGAACTGTTGGAAAAGGGTAAAGACAGTAGTCTGCAAACCATCCGCGACGAGATTATCGGAATGAACATCTTTAATTCCGTCTTTGTAGACTGTACGGCCAGCGCCGATATCGCATCGCTTTACAAAGATTTCCTGCAACACAATATCTCTGTGGTAGCAGCCAACAAGATTGCCGCTTCTTCCGCTTACGAAAACTATCGCGAACTGAAAACGATTGCCCGCCAACGTGGTGTGAAATATCTGTTCGAAACAAACGTAGGTGCAGGTCTTCCGATTATTAACACGATCAACGACCTGATTCATAGCGGCGACAAGATTCTGAAGATTGAAGCAGTGCTTTCAGGCACACTGAACTACATCTTTAATAAGATCAGTGCCGATATTCCTTTCAGCCGTACCATCAAAATGGCACAGGAAGAACGCTACTCCGAACCGGACCCGCGTATCGACCTTAGCGGTAAAGACGTCATCCGTAAACTGGTGATTCTGGCACGTGAAGCCGGATACCGTCTGGAACAGGAAGATGTTGAAAAGAACCTCTTTGTCCCCAATGACTTCTTCGAAGGTTCTCTGGAAGATTTCTGGAAACGTGTTCCAAGTCTCGACGCAGACTTTGAAGCCCGCCGTCAGGTATTGGAGAAAGAAAATAAACACTGGCGTTTCGTTGCCAAACTGGAGAACGGAAAAGCCTCTGTCGGCTTACAGGAAGTAGGCGCCAACCACCCGTTCTACGGTCTGGAAGGCAGCAACAACATTATCCTGCTCACCACAGAACGCTATAAAGAATATCCGATGATGATTCAGGGATACGGCGCCGGCGCCGGAGTAACGGCTGCCGGAGTATTTGCCGACATCATGAGTATCGCAAACGTTTAATTAAATGAAGAACTAAAAATGAAGAATGAAGAATTACTATGCAGCGTAATGGTGCAGCCAATTCTTCATTCATCATTCTTAATTTTCAAAAGAAATGAAGCATATCATTATATTGGGAGACGGAATGGCCGACTGGCCAGTGAAGTCATTAGGGGACAAGACGCTCCTGCAATATGCAAAGACGCCATATATGGATCAGTTAGCCCGAATGGGACGTAACGGCCGCCTGATTACTGTGGCGGAAGGTTTTCATCCGGGTAGTGAAGTAGCCAACATGTCTGTGTTGGGATATAATCTTCCGAAAGTGTACGAAGGTCGTGGACCGCTGGAAGCTGCCAGTATCGGCGTGGATCTGAAACCGGGCGAGATGGCAATGCGTTGTAACTTGATTTGTGTGGAAGGAGAAATTCTGAAGAATCACTCCTCCGGACACATATCTACAGAAGAAGCGGATGTATTGATGCAATACCTGCAAGAGAAACTAGGCAATGACCGCGTACGGTTCCACACAGGAGTCCAGTACCGTCATCTGTTGGTTATCAAGGGAGGAAATAAAGAACTGGACTGCACTCCTCCGCACGATGTTCCTTTGAAACCTTTCCGTCCGCTGATGGTGAAACCATTGGCCCCGGAAGCACAAGAAACGGCAGACCTGATTAACGACCTGATTCTAAAATCACAGGAACTGTTGAAGAATCATCCGTTGAACCTGAAACGCATAGCTGAAGGCAAAGACCCCGCCAATAGTATTTGGCCTTGGAGCCCCGGTTATCGTCCGCAAATGTCTACTTTCTCCGAAACTTTCCCGCAAGTGAAAAAAGGTGCAGTGATTTCGGCAGTCGATCTGATAAACGGAATCGGTTATTATGCCGGATTACGTCGTATTGCGGTAGAAGGGGCAACCGGTCTGTATAATACGAATTATGAAAATAAAGTGGCTGCTGCATTGGAAGCCTTGAAAACCGATGACTTTGTCTATCTTCATATCGAAGCCAGCGATGAGGCCGGACACGAAGGAGACATCGACTTGAAACTTCTCACTATCGAGAATCTGGATAAACGTGCCGTAGGACCTATCTACGAAGCAGTGAAAGATTGGGATGAACCGGTAGCAATAGCCGTATTGCCTGACCATCCTACTCCCTGCGAACTTCGTACGCACACTTTCGATCCTATCCCGTTCCTTATCTGGTATCCGGGAATTGAGCCGGACGAGGTGCAAACTTACGACGAAGTATCTGCCTGCAATGGTAGTTATGGTGTGTTGAAAGAAGACGAGTTTATTAAAGAATTTATGAAATAATGTTCACCACAGATTACACAGATTCGCATAGATTTAAAGTGATAAGAGACTTTTGTATTATGTAATAATAGAGAAAATATCTGTGTAAATCTGTGTAATCTGTGGTGAGCACTAAAAATATCATCCCATGAAATATTATAGTACGAATAAACAAGCGCCGGTGGCTTCTTTACAGGAAGCAGTTGTAAAAGGTCTTGCAGCCGATAAAGGGTTGTTTATGCCTATGTCTATCAAGCCTCTTCCACAAGAGTTTTACGATACAATTGATACGTTGTCTTTTCAGGAAATAGCTTACCGTGTAGCCGATGCTTTCTTCGGTGAGGATATTCCTGCCGACACTCTGAAACAGATTGTATATGATACCTTAAGTTTTGATGTACCTTTGGTGAAAGTAGCGGATAACATCTACTCGCTCGAACTTTTCCACGGACCGACACTAGCCTTCAAAGATGTAGGCGGTCGTTTCATGGCACGTCTGCTGGGATACTTCATTAAGAAGGAAGGACAAAAGAATGTAAATGTACTGGTAGCCACTTCCGGTGATACGGGAAGTGCTGTGGCTAACGGTTTTCTGGGTGTGGACGGTATTCATGTATATGTGCTCTATCCGAAAGGAAAAGTCAGCGAAATACAGGAAAAGCAATTCACTACACTGGGACAGAACATCACTGCGCTCGAAGTGGACGGAACGTTTGATGATTGCCAGGCATTGGTAAAAGCTGCTTTCATGGATAAGGAACTGAATGAACATCTATCATTGACTTCTGCCAATTCCATCAATGTAGCCCGTTTCCTGCCGCAAGCATTTTATTATTTCTATGCATACGCTCAACTGAAGCGTGCCGGAAAAGCGGATAATGCCGTCATCTGCGTACCTAGCGGAAACTTCGGAAATATCACCGCAGGATTATTCGGAAAGAAAATGGGATTGCCTGTGAAGCGTTTTATTGCTGCCAACAACCGCAACGATATTTTCTATCAATATCTGCAAACAGGTAAATACAATCCCCGTCCGTCTATTGCAACAATTGCTAACGCCATGGACGTGGGAGATCCTAGCAACTTTGCCCGTGTACTTGATTTGTATAATGGTTCGCACGCTGCTATCTCTGCCGAAATTTCAGGAACAACTTATACCGACGAACAGATCCGTGAAACGGTGAAAGAAACTTGGAAAGAACATCATTATCTCCTCGATCCTCACGGAGCTTGCGGATATCGTGCATTGGTAGAAGGCTTGCAAGAAGGCGAAACGGGTGTATTCCTTGAAACGGCTCATCCGGCCAAGTTCCTTGAAACAGTGGAAAGCATTATCGGTGAATCAGTAGAGATACCTGCCAAGTTGCAGGAATTTATGAAAGGCGAGAAGAAGAGTTTGCAAATGACGAAAGAATTTGCAGATTTCAAGAGCTATTTACTTTCATTGTAGTCGGTCTTAATAGGTTGTTATACAGTGATCTATGAGGCGTTGACAGTCTATTGAAATGAAAGAAAGATTCTCACCGCAATGAGAAAAAGTTCTCATTACTATGAGTATTTTTTCTCGTCGCAGTGAGAATTTTTTCTCATAGTGATGAGAATGTTTGAGAATTAATATCGGTTTACATAGAAGCTAGAAACACTAAATACTCTCCCGTGCATTGAATGGTAAAACGATTGCTTGTAGCTTCATTAAGAGTTCCTTGCCACCAATTCGTAAAGTCGCTAAGCGGATAAACCAATCCTTCCCCTTTCAATCCTTTCGCTCCGAAATTGATAATGGAAATTTGCTGGCCTGTGTGAGAAACGAAAGTCTGCGTGCCGCTTGCCGGAATAAATACTCCGTAATCCGTAACGGTTCGTACTTCCATACCGCTTTTCATATAATCCAGCAGCAAACTGATATTTCCTAATGTGTGGTCTTCCCGTTTTCCGGTAGCACCGACGATGGCTATTCTCCGGTAGCCTTTTTCTTGCAGGAAGTGGACAGCCTTGGTTTGGTCGTTTGTTTCCTGATCGGCTATATGGTGAATAATGTCCGAAAAGCGTGTTTTGTTTTCCGGCGAAAGAGAATCTCCGTCGCCAATAATAATATCGGGAGTATGTCCACGTAAGATATATTCGTTGGCTGCTCCATCGCAACAAATCACGAATTTAGCCTCTTCCAGTATTTTCAGGGGAAGCACATGCGTAGGATATTCACCGTTGGCAAGTATGACGGCTTCGGGAGTATAGTGTTCACTTATCATTGTACGCTCATTATTTTTTTCCATTTAAAGTAGCCAAAGATAGCTATAATGGAGTAAAGTCCGTATAAAGCAGAAGTAAAATAAAGGTCTTTGTAGATATAAAGTCCGCAGCAGACAATATCCACAAGAATCCAGGCAAACCATTGCTCGACGTATTTACGCGCCAGCATCCACATGCCGACAATGCTCAATGCCGTGGTAAAACTATCCAGCCAGGGCACGTTGCTGTCCGTATATTCGATCAGTATCCATGCAATGCCGATAAATGCAACAATAAATACCAGAAAAAGAGGTAAGTAACATTTCCATGGAGTATGCACGATAGGAAGATCTTTGGGTTTGTCACCGGTTGAAGCATCTGCTGACTGTTGACTTTTCTTCTTTCTGTGTCCCCACATCCAAAAGAACCAACCGTAGATGGCAGCTATCAGATAGTAGATATTGATACCGAAATCGGCATACAGTCCTGCTTTGTAATATACGAAGATATAGATGGCAGGCATCACGATACCTGCTATCCAAAGGTAGATACTTGCCCGGTACTCCAACCAAAGGTAGACTAGACCGACAATCGTACCGAATATTTCCAGAAAATTCAATTCCATAATTCTGTGGTATTAAAAGCGGAAAGAAACATGTCCCATAACGTTTGTTCCTGCCTGCGCTGCATATCCGGCATAGTTTCCCCGATTCTCCACCGTATCGGTGTAGTCGCTCGAAGCCCAACCGTTGTTTTCATATTTTTCATTAAACAGATTGTACACAGTGAACCCTACCGTGACTTCTTTCAGCACCTTCTTGGGACGGAAGGAGTACGCCAGATTGAGGTTACTGACAAAATATTTATCAAGAGTCAATGCTTCTACTTCCGTATTTGTCATATACTGCTTGCTTACGAACTGCGATTGCAGAGCTGCTTCGAATCTCTTATAATTGAATGAGAAACGGTTATTAAATAGAAAGTCGGGTGAGAAAGCGATGTGAGTGTCTTTATGCTTGATCTGAACAGTCGGGAGGGAAGTAGAACTGCCATCTTCATTATAATGGTAGCCCGGCAGGCTTTCTACAAAATCCTGGATGCGGTTTTTGCTCCATGTAGCGTTTATATCCCATTGAAACCATTTACACGGTTTGATTCCCAGCATTAGCTCGACTCCCATACGATAACTGTCCGGCACGTTTTCGGTCAGTGCTTCACCGATGTCATTTAAAGCTCCGGTCAGAACCAGTTGGTCGGTGTAATCCATGTAGTAGAAGTTTGCACCTGCTGTCAGCCATTGGTTGGCGAAAGTATATCCCGCTTCATAGTCGAGTAATTTTTCTGCTTTGGGATACGAATCCGGATCGCCATCCGTATAATTGTTTCTGGTCGGTTCTTTTTGGGCTACCGAGAAAGAGGCATAAACGCGATGGTTGGACGTGATGTTCCAGTTTAATCCGACTTTCGGGTTAAAGAAATCGAACTTCTTGTCTACTGCCAGTGGACGCAGGGCATTTTTGCTCCAGTCATATTTATCATTGTTGCCGTCGATGGTATAGTCGATGTGTCGATACTGAAGATCGGCATACGCGCTTAACCCGCTGGTGAGATCGTAGTTTGCTTTCAGATAAATATTACCATCGCTCTTTTTGGATTTATTGCGGTAATATTCATGGTCGGGAGATAGAGTGCCCACATAATTCTTCACCCAGGGAACTCTTCCGAAGTTATTGCCCCGGTATTGATTCAAACCACCTCCTAGAGACGCATTCAGCCTGTTGACTGTATAATTGAGAGAAAAAACGCCGCCACCGAATTTGTTGTCCATCTTCTTCTGACGGACTAAATCACTTTTGGTTATTTCGGTTCCATCAATTGTGAATGGTTTCAGGCCATATTCTATAAGGGATCTGCCGTCTTTGTACTCTTCGTAATAGCCGTCACCTTTGGTATAATGTAAGGCAACGTTTAGGTTCCAAGCCGTTGAGAAAGTGTGATTGAAGAGAAGTTGATAATTCTTTTGCAGATAATTATCCGTTTGGTCGTCATAAAAATGCTTGTTGCCGTTGGCATCGGTGTACATCTCGCCACAGGGGTTGTAGCGTCTGCCGAAGTCCTCCATTTCCTTTTTGGTTGCGTATCCCCAGGCGTGATATGTCTTTTCTTTTCCGGCAAATGCAATCAGCTTCACAGATGTGTTTTCTGCAAAGTAGCCTCCTTGCAGGTAGTAAGAATTCAGGTCTACCGAAGCGCGGTCTATGTATCCGTCCGTACCGATGTTGGAAAGACGGGCGTCAAACGTCCAATGATTATTGAGCAAACCAGTTCCCACTTTCACCGTTTCCTTGTGCGTGTTGAATGAACCGTATGAACCGTTGAATTCGGCATACGGCTTCATGGATGCACCTTCAGTCTGCATATTAACGCTGGCTCCGAAGGCACCTGCCCCATTGGTAGACGTACCTGCGCCGCGTTGCACTTGCATATCTTTTACGGAGGAAGAAAAGTCGGGCATATTTACCCAGAACAGATTATGGCTTTCAGCATCGTTCATCGGTATGCCGTTTACCGTGATGTTGATACGTGTACCGTCGGTTCCGCGCACGCGAAGAGTCGTGTAGCCGATACCTGCTCCTGCATCCGATGTGGTCAGTGTAGAAGGAGTCATGCTTAACAGATAAGGGATGTCCTGTCCGAAGTTAACCTTCTTCAATTCCGCTTTGCCTATATTGGTGAATGCCACGGGAGTTTTGGCGGTGGCACGCGTGGATACTACCTGCACTTCTTGCAGGTTTACTACTCTCATACTATCCTTTACACTCGTCTGTGCATGAACAGTGATGCCTACGCCCGATAAGGCGATGGCCATCCATACAATTTTTTTCATCTTGCTTACTAATTAGTTCTCTACGCCGGCATTACCCGGATCAGATTCTATGGGTATGTTCTCAGCCCGTCATGTTAAGGCACCCCTACCAGTGAATCGGTTACAAAAATACGGTTTTTGCCCGAAGAAAACAAAAAATATATGTTTTATTGGAAAAATAGTATAACTTTGTCCAGCCATAAGATATATTTGGAACTAATTACTATTCCTTCGTTTTATTATAAGCCTATGATTATCCAACCAATTGAGTGGGGAAAAAATAAGAAGAATGAAGAAAACTTCGAACTTCTTTTTGAAAGATACCATCTTTCCCTCTTAGTTGTAGCTAGTCATTTTGTTCCTCGTACAGCTGCTGAAGACATTATTCAAGATGTGTTTCTAAAATTATGGGAGAAGCGGAAGGAGTTGGATAAGATTGAATCAGTGAAAGATTATCTTTATTCAGCAGTAAAGTATGGTTGCTTTAATTATATTCGTTCGCAGGCAATGGAGCAGCGCTGCATTGAGAAAATCACGGATGAGGCTTTTGAAGAAGTCATGCTGGATGAAGAAGTTTTTATTGAGTTGAGTAAAGCGATAACAGAACTCCCGGAATCTTATCGTAAAGTGATCGAACTTAGTCTGGAGGGCAAACATGCAGATGAAATAGCGCAAATAATGGGAGTTACTCGGAATGCGGTAAATGCGTACAAGAAACGAGCTAAGAGTAGCTTGAAAAAGAAACTTTCATGTCGGGCATACAGTCTGGTTGTTCTTATCTAAATCATAACTTTTGGGCCGGGTAACTGACAAAAGAATAATTTCTTGAAAAAAAAGTAACCACGAAGCGACTAATTTCTCCAGCTCGTGTGTCTTTAAGTAAATAACGACAAGATTATGGGATATAATGACATTTATCGCATTGCTGCGCTAATCGTAAAATCTATTAAAGGAAAAGAATCTGAAGAGGAACGCAATGAATTAGATGTATGGCGTAATGCTTCAGACAGAAACCGGAGATTATATCAGAAATATCAGGATGCTGAGTATTTTAGAGCACGGTCTATCGTGAAAGAAAAAGAATATGAAAGCTCGGAAAGAATCTGGAAAAGTATTAAGACTGGCATTGCCAAAAAGAAGAAACGGGCATTATTAGTAAAGGTCGTTTCTTGTGCTGCCGTTTTTGCCTTGCTATTGTCTGCAGGTGCTCTTTGGATTATTCAATCTGATGTTCATCAATTCGAGTATCAAGATGATCTGACCGCTATTAGAGCGGGAGACTCCAAAGCTATACTATCTTTGGTTGATGGGAGCGAATATTATTTGAACTCCCGTATACGTCTGGCATTGGTAGGAGAAAATTATGCTATTAGAGATGAAGCAGGTATTCATATTCTTGACAATAAAAAAGGAACAGATACAAAGAGGAAAAATAAACTGTTTGTTCCAAGAAATGGTAAGTATGACATAACTCTTTGCGATGGAACTAAAGTTTGGGTAAATTCTGATTCGGAGTTATACTATCCATCTGCTTTTGCTTCTGATCAACGAATTGTGAAAGCAAGCGGAGAAATGTATTTTGAGGTGTCGCATCACGATAGTTGGCCGTTTATTATTGAAACCGATTATGGCCGGGTGGAGGTAAAAGGTACTTCTTTTAATCTGAGGAGTTACCGGGAAGAAAAGAAGTTGGTAACCACACTGGTACAGGGAAAAGTGTTGGTTTCATCCCATGAAACAGAGGATATTATAGAGCTTCATCCGGGTGAGACTGCTGTTGTTACAGACAATCAAGAGATAGATGTAGTAACTGCCAATGTACAGGAAGTCGTATCCTGGAAGGATGATATGTTTGTTTTCCGCAGTTCTACTTTGGAACAGATTATGGAAGAAGCAGCACGCTGGTATGACATCCGGATAGTATGGGTTTCAGAAGAAAGAAGGCATACACTGTTCAGCGGAGAGTTGCCGCGTTCTAAAGATTTTGTAGACTTTGTACGTATGATAGAACTTACAGAAAAAGTGAGTTTCTCTGTCAAAGGGCGTACTGTTTATATCGATTAACTCGCTCTAAATTGGGCTTTGATTGAAAATCAAGAAGTTGGGCGTTTGCCTATATTATATAGGTAACAATATGGAAACGAGCGGACTTCTGCTCGTTTCTGTATTTTGCAATATGCAAAGAACGCCTCAATTCGGGGACAAAGATACGATATTTTTCTTAATATCCCATAATTTGCAAGAAGAGAAACATAGAAATTAGGACTTTTTCACATGAAATCTCAAACTTGTGAACATAACCCCATCATAAAATGAATAGCAAGTATTCCTGCTGAGTTTATCAAATCAGGGCCATTGTTGTTGATGATGACTCTACCATCAGCTCATATATACCTTTCCGACACAAGCATATCTTGTTTTCATTTGTACTCCGAGTGTGTACAGTTTCAAACCATGATTTACATTCTTATATAAGAAAGTGAAGCCGTGACCATTTGTGTATTTTTGCCAAACTAACTCCAGTACATACAACAGATGTAAAAGATTTCTGCAAAATTGACCGAAATCATAAGAAAAAAACACCAAATCAGCAAATTTCTTAAAGATTATATCCGTTTATTAAGATTATTTTTGTATATTTGCAGCATTATTTTGGTGGTAAAGCCTATTGGCCTGCCACGTGACAATAGGACCTTACGGAGCAAGCCTATATCACAATTCTTCTCCGTAGTAACAGTCCGTTCTCTCTCTCACTGGTCTCTCCCTGCGCGGCAGAGGCATACGTTTTTATATTTTTCAAACACTCCAAATTGACAGCGCATGAGAAAGTTTACTTCTTTGTTACTGTTAGGCTTCGCTCTCGGCAGTTTCGCACAAACGCCCGGAGGAGTCAGCGGAAGCGAACTGTGGTTCAAGACTGCGCCATTGAACTCAGACCTGCAAGGTTATTACCGTTGGCAGGATTTCTCTGGGGATTCCATACGGCTGATGCTATTGGACAGCCGTGGCGTCAAGTCTGAACTTACTCTTCCGAACAGTTCAGTCCATTACTTCAACTTCAATCCGAGTCTCTGGCTCGCAGACGGATTTCGTAGTCTGAGTGCCAAACTCAAGCACGGCGACCTCTCACAGGCTACCGTCATCGGTGTCTTTGCACCGGAACTGGCAACCATCGGCAAGGATATGGTTGTCTATGCTCTTGACGGCCGCAAGGGCGACGGAGCCATTCTGAGCAAGGACAAAGCCGTAAGGGGTAGAGGTGTTGGACCACTGGACTATGGTTCAGCATCGGGTGAAGACCTGCTTTATCAATCAAGTGATTCTTTGTCCGAGAACGGTTTTAAGGAAAGCGCTCTGCGAGTTGTGTCCTACTTCAAGGTAAGCAATCCTTCAACAACATTGTGGGGAGACAACTCCAACACCACATTATTCATCGGAACCCCTTCCACCTCTGGCAGTTTCGGTACGGATTTCCCGACCTCGCTCTTCGGTAATGCTTCCATCCGGGGATATGCCCCTGAGCTTATTGTTTTCAGCAGGATGCTTACACCCGATGAGCGCAGAAAAGTGGAGAGCTATCTGGCGGTAAAGTACGGCATCACCCTCAAAGGCTCGTATCTTGACAGCGACGGAAACCTGACTTGGGATATGGCGGAGAACCAAGCCTACCACCATAGGGTCACAGCTGTTGGAACCGACACGGCAGGAAGTCTCTCACAACCGCTTTCCGCAACATCATATGAGGAAAGTCCGGTGTATGCGGCCTTGAAGGAGAACGGAACTTATCATGACGCAAATCCATACAACCCTTCATCCGCTTCCCGTCTGCTTGTCATGGGACGTGAAAACGGCAATCCGATGCCGGACAGAGGCTTCACTTTCTGGGGCGACGATGATGTGGCACTTGCAACATATACCTCACCTACAGATTCCCTGTGGCATGTCATGAAACGTACATGGATGGTCAAGACCAACGTGCCGTCAAAGCCCGACAGTACCGTGGCAAGATGGACTGCGCAAGGACTTGAAGTGTCAAGGAATGGCTTTACAGACAATATCATCCAAGAGAAAGCCGCTTCCGGAGCTTATGCCACGACCCCAGCCCTTGTTGGAGGTGGCGGTGCTTTTGAGTTCACCTGTCCGACAAGTCACCCGACTTTTGACGTTGGCTTCGGAAGCATCGGTGGCAGCACATGCAAGTATGGATTCCGGTTCACCAATGCTGGAGTTGTTTATCCGATCATCAACGGAGCGGTCTCAAATTCATACATCGCCACGGATGTTGACGGAACGGACATCTCTATCCGCAAGGAAGGCAAAAACATCTATCTGCGTGTTGACGGGACAGGAAGTGCGACAAGAACCATATCCCTTTCGGATGCAACTGACACAGACACAAATGTGGGCATTATCCGAACGGAAGGAGCAGAGTCCGCCTTGAATATGGCAGGCTTGAGGACAGGAGGAATAGATGATGTCGGTTATATGGCAGAGTTGAGCTATGACCTCACACCGGACAGGGAGTTCTCGGACTATTGCCGCAAGCGTACCGTCATGCTCATAGACCCAAGCGGTGAAGGTGATTTCGACATCAACAGCAATAGCAACATAAGATGCTCCAAGCCTGATATGACAAGGGGCAAGACCATATTCCGCAATATCCTATGGGATGCAGACGGAAGCGGAAGCGATGTGTTCACATTCGCCTATTATGACGGCATTTCCTATGATGCCACTCCTACGCCGTCAAGTTGCGAGAATGGAGTTCCACGCAATGACGGGTATATCGACATCGGCATCAACATCGGTACACCAGTCTATTCCTATGTGCTCAGCGTTGACACTGTTGCAGGAAAAGTAAAAGGAGAAACCATTGCCAGAGGAACATTCTTCGGTGACACGCATAGAATCACGAATCTTGCCCCCGGCGCCTATGCGCTGTCCGTATCACAAGGTGGAGGCAACGAGATTTATGCCACTGGCAACGCACTCTACACCTCATACTCACATGACACCAGGACCTATCTGTCTGGCGACATCTCATGGACGGTGAACGATACAAAATCAAACTACCGTGTGGGATTGGAGCCAAGCCTCACGGACGAGATCACCCAATATGGCTTCGACGTGCGGGGCGACAAGGCGCATATCATAACCGGTGGATATACAAGCCTAACCAAATATGTCACCATCAAGCCGGGCGATGTGCTCAGTGTTACAGTCCGCAATATGCAGGTCACATACAAGTTGAACGGACAGACCGTGCATCATGAATATGTCTGGTCACTTCGTGCATGGCGGTTCTGCATCAAGTACGGAAAGGGCGAGACACATATCACAGATCTTACCGTAAACGGTACGCCTGTAACCTCATTCACCACAAGGGGCAACGTGCAGATAGAAACGCCCAAGAAGTGTACGACAACGATGACCGTCTATGTCGGCAGCGAGTGTGATGCAAGTATGCCTAACGGAACACAGGCAAGGGAGAACCATGTGGGCAGCTCGGACAGACAGGCCGACAATACCTTCATTTCTGGAGAAGACGAGGATTTCACTGTCAAGGGCAACGGTTCTACGACAGGCATCTACGAGGCTAAACTCACACAGGACAAGCCTTCTGCAGCCACATTGATGGTGTTTGACGTATCAGGCAAACTGGTAGTGTCACGCCAAATGACAGGCGAAAGCGTCAAGCAAGCCGACTTCAAGGTTCCCGCATCGGGTGTGTATGTCGTGAAGGCAATCTCCGAGAATGGGGAGCATACAAGGAAAATCTCAGTAAAGTAACTTAAAGGAAGATACGCATGAAGAATTATATACAGAAGGTGGCGTGGGCATTGGTTTTACTGCTTGCCGCCACACTGTCCCTTTCGGCAAAGGACGGGACAGCCGTGAGAAAACTCTTCAAGAAGGGTGTCTCTGACAGTATCTCCGTAGGAGGTAGCAAACTGGTCGTTCTTCAGAAAGACCTCATTCGGAACAGAAGCCTTTCCGTGAACTCTATCGGAGAGGAGAATGTTCCTGAGCTTGACTTTGCCATGACCAATGTCACGGCAGGAGGACATGGCTACCGTTTTCTCCCTCACGGAACACACTTCACAGGCGAGGGCGCGACTGTCAAGATAAAGTATGACCGCACGAGAATACCAAGCGGCTATACCGAGGACGACATCCGTACCTATTACTACGACCCGGCCGAGAAGCATTGGGTTGCGTTGGAGCGTGTGCGTGTGGACAAGAAGGAAGAGTGTGTCGTTTCAAAGACGACCCACTTCACCGACATGATCAACGGCGTGATACAGGCCCCGGAGTCACCGCAGACCGAAGGCTTTGCCCCGACGATGATGAACGACATCAAGGCGGCAGACCCGACGGCGAAGCTCAATGTCATTGCGCCTCCAAGCGCAAACAACCGTGGCTCTGCCAACCTGCAGTATCCGTTCGAGATGCCGCCAGCACGAAACGGCATGCAGCCAAGCCTTGGCTTGCAGTACAGCAGCGAGGGCGGTAGCGGTTGGCTTGGCGAGGGTTGGAACGTCAGCGTGCCAAGCATTACGCTTGACACCCGGTGGGGCGTGCCTCGTTATGACATGTCAAAAGAGACGGAGACTTATCTCTTGTCCGGTTCAATGCTCTCCACCATGGATGACAACGGACAGATGGGAGTCGCACACCGTGGCGAGAAGATGAACAGAAAGGCTGACCGCCAGTTCTACACCCGCCAAGGCGGTGATTTCAGCCGTATCATCCGCAAGGGTGACAGTCCTGCCAACTATTATTGGGAGGTTACAGACAAGCAGGGTGTCAAGTACATCTATGGCGGTGACGGTGCTGTTGTAAAGGGCAATGTCACCGATGCTTCGGGCAATACCCGTGAGGTGATTGCCGAATGGAAGCTGAAACGTGTCGAGGAACTCCACGGTGACTATATAGAATATGTGTATGACATCGTGGATGAGGATGTGCGTGGCGGCTTGAAGGCCAAGGCTGCATATCTGAAGGAGGCTCACGCAGGTAATGCAGGACAGGAACCGCACACCGTTGTACTCTTTGATGGCAACAAGGTAAAGCAGGTAAAGACCAACAATGCCCGCTATGGATTCCTCGCCTCCTCCAACAAGCTGCTGGAGAAAGTGACCGTGAATTTCCAGGGCGAGACCCTGCGCAGCTATGCCTTTGACTACAAGGAAGGTGCATTCCACAAGGAAATGCTCACAGGTGTCAGACAGTATGACAACACAGGAAAGGAAGTGGCTTTCCAGAACTTCGACTATTATGATGATGTGCAGGCTGAAAAGGGATATGTTCCGTTCAAGGACGATTCCGAGAAATGGAACACGCACGATGACGGACTTGACGCAGGTTTCGTCAATCCATTGAAGACTGTCAGCAAGCGCTTCAGCGACAAGCCAACTGCACTTGGCGGAACGACAAGTTCTTCTGTAAGCGGTTCGTTCTATGCAGGTGTGGGGGTCGTGGACGGAAGTCCTTGGAAAGGCAATACCGTGGGTGGCTCATACAGCTATTCAAGCGACACGAGCAAGGGACTTTCCGCACTCGTTGACTTGAACGGTGACGGACTTCCTGACAAGGTATATAAGTCCGGTGGTTCTGTATATTATCGTCCACAGATTAAGACAGACAACGGAGAAGTCGTATATGGTGAGCCTGTCAAGGTAAAGGGCATCAGTAACTTCTCGACAACCAAAAGTTCTACCAACACTTTCGGTGCGAATGCCGTTGTCGGTTGGAATGTCCTGACTGCCGTTGTCGGAACGGACAAGTCAACCACTAAGACCAAGACCACTCAGTATTTCAGCGACATCAACGGTGACGGACTTGTTGACCTCGTTTCCAATGGAAAGGTATATTTCAACCACTTGGAGTTTGACGGATCAGGCAATGCCGTGCCTACGTTTACATTGAGCAGTGCCGACACGCCAAGCCCAATCATCTATGGTGGCAAGGTTGACACTTCTGTCATGGAGGTCAGTAAGGATGAGCAGGCGGAAGCCATCAAGAACTCACCGATGGAGGACATTGTGCGTGTATGGCAGGCTCCTAAGGACGGAACTGTCAGCGTAACTGGTCAAGTAAGCCTTGTCGCTCCTACTGGAGACTATGACGCTGACGAATACCAAAAAGCAGACGGCGTAAGAGTTGCTATCCAAAAAGGTGGCAATGAGCTTTGGAACAAGACTATTGCAAAGGGCGACGGCAGTTCTTATGCCGCTGCAGTCTCTTCTGTTGCCGTCAAGCGAGGTGACAGAATCTATTTCCGTGTGCAGTCGGGTTCTGAGGAAACAAGCAACGGTTCTTTTGACAAGGTGAACTGGTCGCCAACCATTACATACGCTGGCGAGTCAAATACCTTACCTAACGGGCTTTCTTCTACTGAGTATAAGCCTGAGGATGGTGCCATCTATGATGTGAACACCTCTGCCAATGTGGAGAATGGATCAAGCGTTGAAGTTCACAGTGCCTTCCACAAGCCTGTAACAACCGACGATGTTGTTCTCAGCATCATCGGCAGCAACGACAAGAAAGACAGTGACGGAAACGACAACCCGAACTATATCGAGAAGACGGTCTTTGCTCGTACACTGAAGGCTAATGAGACTTTCAATGGCGATTCACTCAACATCAGTCTGGAGAATACTGAAAAGCTGACCAACTTCAGCTTTGAGATTTCATCCACCTCAAATGTTGATTGGAAGAATATCGGTTGGCAAGCGTCTGTAACTTACAAGGATTCTGCCAATGTTGAGCAGACCATGTCAGTTCCTGCACATTACAAGACTTTCGCAAATGCCTTGGCAGAGGGCAAGCCATACTTGACCACTGCGACTGATACCGTTTTGGTTGTGTCGCCAGTGCTTACCCTTTCTGACAATTCCATCAATGGCCAGGTTACTTTGACCGCCAAGACAGAGGATGCACTCATCAGCAAGAAGTCTTTCAACATCGAGAATGGCACCTTGAAAGCCGATACTCTGCGATTTGCAACTACTGCAGGAAAGAACATCTGGTTTGAATACAGCTATCCGGCAGCAATCTCTAATGAAACTGTTACTTCAGCCTCTGTTTCCATTCTGAAAGATGCGACAGGTCTCGTAACTGAGAATGTGCTTGCTGGATTCTATGCAGAGAATGACAATCTTGGCTTCGGTATGCTTTACCGTGGCTGGGGAGGTTTTGTTTATAACTCGGCAGAGGGCAGATATGCAAAGCCTATTGACGAGTCATTGCTGAAATTGCCGGAAAACGAGAACGACAAGGTTGATCCTCTCACGATGGCATTCACTCCATTGGGTACAGACCAGACTTCTATGGACAAGTGGGTCGGTCAGCGACAGGACATCTATCTTACTGCAACCGAGGCAAGCACAGCCCGATTGACAGAACAGGACGTACTCCTTACAAATCCTTTGGATAACAATGCGGAGGTGGCAGGACTTGCAGGTGAATATTTGCAGGGTACTGGTGCGGCAGCTGTAAGCCAAGTGGTATCAAGCAAGAGTACCGTTGTGCAAGGCGGTGCACTTGGCATTACCCACAACAATGCAAATGGCAGTTCCAAGACGGAAGTAGCCATGATGGATATGAATGGCGACGGATTCCCTGACATCATTGCTGGTGGTACTATCCAATACACCAACTCACAAGGTGGATTGAGTGGAGAAATCTACAAGGGTATCGGAGCGAACAACTCTGACAATGCTTCTGAGGCGTGGGGATATGGTGGCAATCCTGTTGCTTCCGTATCAGGTATCACCAACTTAGCCAAGGGTATTAAACCGTCTTTGAGCAATGTTCAGACGGAATGGTTAGCTCAATTCTCTATTTCAGGTAGTGCACCAAAGAATACGGATGAAGCCGTAGAGTCATTTATCGACATTAATGGAGATGGACTTCCTGACAAGATTCTTTCCGACAAAAAGGTAAGATTAAATCTTGGCTATGCCTTTACTGAGCCTATTGATTGGGAACTTGACCGTATTCAAGGCGGTAAGAGCCACTCTTATGATATAGGAGCAAGCGGTGGCGCAAGCCAAGGCTGGGGAGAAACCAAATACCACGATAACAAAATAAACAAGGCTTCTGGTAGTTTCTCAGCAGGTTTCGGTATCGTAACCTCTGAAAGCGAAGAGGAATACAACCTTATCGACATCAACTCTGATGGCCTTCCTGATAAGGTATGGAAGGATGGTGACGGTATAACTGTTGCCCTCAATACTGGCAACGGTTTTGATGAACCTATCAGCTGGAAAGGTGTAAATGCGCTTAGTGAATCAGCCTCTACATCAGAGTCTGCAAATGCAGCGTTCACTTTGACCATCAACATTCCGGTTATAAGTATCAAGATATCAACCAACCCTGGTGCATCAACCTCGCACAGTATCAACCGCCCTACATACTCTTTGCAGGATGTGGACGGTGACGGCTATCTTGACATCGTTGAGTCTGAGAAGGAAAGCGAGTTAAAGGTTACACGCTCTGCCATTGGCAGGACAAACATGTTGAAGTCTGTCACCAACTCCTTGGGCGGCACTTTCACACTCGACTATGCGCATACCACTCCTACCTACGGACTTCCTGGTGGCAAGTGGGTAATGTCTGCCCTTACCGTTGATGATGGTATCCATGACGATGGACCTGTAATGACTACCGCCTTTGAGTACAAGGACGGCAAGCGTGACCGCCATGAACGTGAGTTCCTCGGTTTCGGTGAGGTCATCACCAAGAACCTTGACACGGAGAAAGGCAATTCTGTTTACAGACAGGCTGTTGAGAACTACGATGTTGCCAACTACTACACGCAGGGCAATGTTACCGCCACATCCGTAGAGGATGCCAACGGCAACAAATACACGGAGACAAAGAACCGTTACGACAGCTACTATCTGACTGCCGACGGTGACAAGTACACGTTCGCAAAGCGTGACGTGAACCTTTGGAGTGACCGTGCATCTGCATTCGTACCTCTCCGCTATACGGCAAACTTGCAGTATGAGGGAGCGGCAAACGGTGTGGTTACATCCGAGGCATGGAACGAGTACTACCTCAATGGCTATCATGGTGAGTTGAAGTCCTACAAGTACAGCGACAAGGGAAGCCTTGGCGAGGACGGAAACGGAAAGTTTGACTATGCAACCGCCATTAAATACACGGACAATGCAGCGAAGCATATCTTCGGACTTCCAATAGATGTTACGGTAACTGGCGGTGACGGCTCGATTTACCACCATGTGACGGCAAAGTACAACACCAACTATGCCAACCACATCACCCAGATTACGCAGCAGTTGAATGACGGTGCGGCAGTTACTGATTACAAGTACGACTCTTACGGCAACATCATCCAGAAGACTCTCCCTGCCAACGGCAAGGGACAGCGTATGTGGTACAAGTACCGCTATGAGCCTGAGATGAACATGTATGTTGAGCGCATTGACGATGCGTGGGGCTACCGCAGCGAGCAAGGCAATTTTGACTATCGCTATGGTATAGCCAAGGAGCATCGTGACCTCAACAACTTCTACTATGAGACTGATGTTGACGACCTCGGTCGCATTACTGGCGTGCGTGGTCCAAATGAGTTGGCTACGGGCGTGCCTTATGCCATCGCCTTTGAGTATCAGCCTTTGGCTACCTTTGGTGAGAGTGGCATTACCGCTCCTGCATACGCAGTGACCAAGCACTACGACATTCAGCACCCTAACGATGACTTGGAGACCGTTACGTTCGTTGACGGTTTCGGAAGAGCCGTGCAGGTGAAGAAGGACGGTGTTGTGACAAGTGCTGCAAAGGGCAACTCTGCCAAGGACGAGAATGTGATGATAGTCAGCGGAAGAAACATGTATGATGCTTTCGGACGTGTGGCAAAGGCTTTCTATCCTACAACGGAAGGAACAGGCTCGAAGTCCACATTCAACAAGGCATTTGACAATGTATCTCCTACCGTCACAGTCTATGACGTGCTCGACCGTGCTACCTCAGTGGCATTGCCGGACAACTCTACGACAACTACGGCATATACGGTTGACAATAGCAGTCATACTCTCGTTACAACCGTAACGGATGCGCTTCATAATGTGCAGGCTACCCATACCAATGGCAGTGGCAAGACGGTGAAGACCATTCAGAAGAGTGGTCCTGATGGTGAGATAACCACCTCGTTTGAATATGACGGCATACAGCGTCTTGTCCGTGTTACTGACACGGAGGGCAATGTAACGACCTCTACTTACGACATGGGTGACCGCCGCACGGAGGTGAACCATCCTGCAAGCGGCATCACCAGTTTCACTTATGATGCACTCGGCAATGTGCTGACCAAGCAGACTGCCAACCTTGCAAAGGAAGGCAAGTTCATCACCTATGATTACGACTATCTGCGTCTGACGGGTATCAACTATCCAGACCACCCGGAGAACAACGTGAAGTATTACTATGGTGGTCGCAATGCCTCTCAGAACCGTATCGGCAGATTGATGCTCCGTGAGGACGGAACGGGTGCCATTGAGTATTTCTATGGCAAGATGGGCGAGGTGACGAAGACCCGCCGCACGATGATTGTGCCTAACCAAGCGATAGCAACCTACGTGACGCAATGGACTTATGACAGCCACAACCGTCTGTTGGAGATGATTTATCCTGATGAGGAGAAAATCACCTACTCTTACAACCTCGGAGGTCAGCTTGAAAAGGTTCATGGCTACAAGTCATACGGCTACGATTATGTAAGCAAGATTGGCTATGACAAGTTCGAGCAGCGCACATACTTGAAGTATTGCAACGGTGCAGAGACATTCTACACCTACGACCCACAGCGTCGTAGATTGCAGAACCTCACTGTGAACAGTGGTGGCAACACCATTATGGACAATGCTTATACATACGATGCGGTGAGCAATGTGCTCAGCGTGGTAAACGGTGCGTCAGTTCCACAGAGTGGCAAGGCTGGCGGACAGATGGCGCATACCTATACATACGATGCCCTCTACCGTCTTGTCAGCGCAACTGGCACTTATACTGGTGCAGACAACAAGACCGCAAGTTACACCCTTGCAATGGGCTACGACAACATGCACCGTATCACATCGAAGCGTCAGATTCTCACGCAGAACAACGTGCAGTTCAACGGCACATTGAATGCAGGTTATGATTTGTCATACACCTATGGAACAGAGACAGGCAAGAAGTTCCAGCTTGCCAATGTGAAGGATGTGAATTATCGCACGGAAGAGACACCTTCAGAAAGCGAGAATGTGAACAACAATCATGCCTATGAGTATGATGCCAACGGTAATCTTGTTTATGTCAACACAAGCCGTACCAAGAAGGATGGCGTGGCTGACGAGAAGACCACGGAACGCAAACTCAAATGGGATGAGGAGAACCATCTCCTTGCTTCTGACGACAATGGCTTCGTGACTAACTATTGGTATGACGCAGACGGAGAACGCACGGTGAAGACATCGGGCGAGAGTGACCAAGTCTATGTGAACTCCGAGTTTGCTGGAGGTCGCACGAACACCGCCAAGTTCTCACTCTATGTATCACCTTACCTCGTTGCCAACCAAGGCGGACGCTACACCAAGCACATCTATATCGGTAGCCAGCGTGTCGTTTCCAAGATTGGTGACTTCGACTCTTATGGTTCTGACCCACGCCGCATTCAGTATGCAGGTAGTGAGACTGATGGACTTTCTGTTGACTATAAGCAAAAATATGTCCAGCAGTTGCAGGTTATCAAGGATAATTATGCAACCTTTGCAGTGCCGTACAATGGTGAGGACAACAACGACTATGTGGACGGAAAGGGCTTCTGCTGCAATGACGGCAGCTTGGAGGCTGCGCAGGCACGTGCTATGGCACGAGCAGCGAATAACAACTTCCAAGAAGGCGATACATACGAGACGATGCAGTTCTACTACCACCCAGACCATTTGGGTAGCAGCAGTTACATCACCAACCTTGATGGCGAGGTGGTGCAGCATATTGAATATGTTCCTTTCGGTGAAGTATTCATAGAGGAACGCAACAACATCTGGAATACACCTTATCTTTTCAATGCGAAGGAATTCGATGAGGAGACGGGATTGTATTACTATGGGGCGAGATACTATGACCCGAGAGTGAGTTTGTGGATAAGTACGGATATTTCCGAAGAAAAATATCCTTTCTCTTCCACCTATTGCTATGCAGAGAATAATCCTATAAAATTCATAGATCCTGATGGGAAAGCGGTAAAACCAAATGGAACATTGGCAATGTCCATAATTTTGAACACTTTACCTAAAGATGCCAGACAGTATGTTACTCTTGATAAGAATGGCTATTTGGATTTAAATGTGATGAACCAATATAGTGGAAATAGTGAAAATTTTAATTCTCTTAAAACTTTGGTGAAAAGTAATTATGACATATACGTAACAACTCTTGAAGAGACAAAATATGTTTACAATGAAAAAGTAAGCATAGAAAGTTTTAGACCTGTTTATACAGAGGATGATTTCAAGGATCCTGACTTTACGAGTAGCACAGGAAATACAACAGGAGAAACGGGTAACTTAGGAGTCACCTATATGCCAACTAATGGTAGTTTAGGTAAGGCTGATGCAGAAAATCCAAACTCGATTCATGTTAATATAAACCCTTCGCTATCACCTACAGGTGCTGCTGAAACATTCTCACATGAAGGTTATGGGCATGCCTTAATTTTTGTAGAGTCTGGTGGAGATAGAAATAGAGCTGTTCATCACTATGATGGAACTCTTGACGCAAATAGGGAATTAGTTGATAAGTCAATATCAGCGAGGAGAGAAACTGTTAAAAATATGGAACAATGAAATTTTATATGTTTTTATTGGTTATTGTGTTGTTCTGTAGCAATGACATCAATAGTCAAGTCAAATATAATATTAAAACTAAAAAATATCTCAGGGGAGTGCCAAGTAAGAACTCCCCTGAGGGGTCATTTCTATACATTATTCAAAATCAAACCGAACAAAATTTAGTGGTATTCTTTATAGAAGAAAACAATGACACATTGCCAAACGTTAAGCTTTTAAGAAGAAAACTTTTGCGTAGATATGGGGATTTTAGTTTATCTATGATTGAATGGGAAGCTAATATGGATATTGAAAATAGTACGACTGTTATACCTGAACTGTTTGTAAAAATATTAACGCCTAAAGAGAAATTTAAGATAGATGTACCTTTTGCTAATGGCAAGGAAAAACAGTTTGCTTCAAAAGTGCCTCAACATCTGTTAATATGCTCAGAAAGGGTGTTTTCAAATAGTTTTATTGAAATGCCACATTTCATTGAAAATATTCAAAGATATAATTTCGGATATTCTGGAACCAAAGTTGTTATTCCTGTTAGTAATTTCATGTCGTTTATTTTACGACAACGATAAATTAATAAACAGAAAAGCAAAGATGGCATGATGAATTTTAGTACATTTTTGGGGAAGGAAAAAGAAACTTTTGAATCCAGAAAGAAGCAAAACTTTAAAATTAATCCGGGGGTAGCAAATCTTCTATCCACGGATTAATATTGCTTTACTTTTTCTTGTTCAATATATATTGTCTTGCCTCCATTTCTTTGGGCTCATTACCAAACGAAGCTATCAGAATAATATGGTTGACATCCTTCACCTTGTAGAAGGTATGCTCACCACATGAAGGATGCACAAGCATCAGGATGTTGTAGTCAAGCACTTGGAAAGTTCCTCTTAACCTTTCCTGTTTGTTCTATTTTTCATTGTATGACTGTATCAACAAATAGGTACCATCAGCATTTAACGTGAGTGTTGTTTCAACATTAGGTGGTAACACACCGTAATATGTTCCAGTAATAGAATCCAAGCTGGCTCTATTTTATAAAACATATCATTCGATTTTAATTGAAATATATACATATTGCCAAGGATACAAAATTGACACGAAATATATGTAAAATATTTATAAAATCTCATAAATATACTAAATATTATATCTTTTTTCTACACAAAAAGCTATTTTACAGAGAACTTTTCTTATTTCATAAATATTTTATGTATTTTTGTAAAATTGAATTAGTATCTTATTGTAAAATTGTGGTATGAAAAAAATATTGATTATTATAGCGGTATTATTATTTTTACAAGCCAGTGCTCAAGGGTATCGCAGTTGTGAAGATAAGCAGTTGCTTGTATCAAAATTAAGCCATATCTGTAAATATCCTATAAAGCTTCAAGCCAGTAACCAAGAGGCAATTGTTGCTATTGAATATAAAACAGATAACAAGGGAAATGTTGTCAAAAGAAAAGTTGTGGATTGCAACAATAAAAAATTCAAGAGTGCAACATTGGAGGCTTTTGATAAAGTAAAGAATATCCGAATTAATAAACTTCAACAAACAGACACCATTTATTTTCAGTATAAAATACAAGGTTCACTGACCCCGATCCATCCTCTTACAGATGTTGAAATTATTGGTTATGGAAGTTATGACATACCTATATTGATGAAATAGTTTAAGTATTCTTATAAATAATCAAAGAGTCCTGGATATTTTTATAACATCCATGACTCTTTGGTTTAAAATATATAGAGTTTCAACTGCATCTTTTTAAGCTATATATTTTACTTTTTTGTAATAATTCTAGGATCATATATTTCAGTAAAAGCCGCCTTGTTATTTTCGCCACCAAGAACAGGATCATAATATATGAATTTCCCCGCATCTGCATCAACTCCCAATAAAACAACGGCATGACTTCTATCACTCCCCAATCTACAGCAAGCTATTTTACCATTGGCTATTTCTTTTATCAGGTAAGCTTGGCTATAAGGATATGTAGCCGTAAACCAATTGTTTAATGCGGCATCCCAATCAGACGTATTTAAGGCTATTCCTGTGATGTTGCCATTTTTGTCTCTTTGAACCTTGTCTCCGAAATATCTCACAATTTCATTCTTTGAGATGTTCTCGTTAAAATGATTTCCACAATATTGTATCGCACCGATAACACATTCTCCATTTAATACTTCTCGAGTTGCTCGTGTTGTATTGAAAAGAGACTGAATAGGTTTGTCTTTATACATTTCATAAAGACATTGCAACTTTTGTTCTGTCTGTTGCTCCATTGAAGTTTTGCTATACATCACTTCTTCTGGCGAATCATTTTGGCAACTCACAACAGAAAATAGTAAGCATGCAAAAACTGTGATTTTTAATAATCTTTTAAGTTTCATATACACCATAATTATGTTAATTACTAAATCTACTTGCAAAAATATAGCAAATCCTTGATAAAAATATATTTTATGTAAGATTTTTCTGAGGAAAAGCTATTTTTTAACGCAATAATACGATATAAGTTATGTATATGTAACTATATTCTGATATTAATTCAAAAATGAAGTCCATTTTATTTTTTCAAGATATATAATTTAGAGTCTCTTGCTTTTGGCTCATTCCCAAACGAATCTATCAGAATAATACCGCTGTCATTCTTCACCTTATAAAATATGTTGTCACTACTTGACGGATGTTCAAGCATCAAAATACTGCCGTCAATTACTTTGAAGATGCCATTCAACACTTCACAACTATCCGATTCGTTTGCAGATTTCCGCTTCAAACGATAGGTGCCATCTGCATTTAGCGTGAGTATTGTTTCAACATTAGGAGGCAATACACCGCAATATGTTCCTGCAATGGAATCCAAGTCAACACTGTTTTCTAAGACTGCCGTATATTCTTCGACTTTAACAGGATCAATATCGGCATCATTTTGTTTCGTTTCACATAAGATATAAGATGCAACAAGTGAGATAACCAAAACTGCTATAATTATCAATTTCCTCTTCATAGCTACCATAAAAGAAAAAGTGTCCGCAATGTCAAGCAAGTGGCATCACGGACACGAATGAACAGTTGAGAGTTAATGAAAAGTCAGTATTCTGCTATGTTGCTGATGCATGGACAAGTTCTTGCACTATCAAACACGATACGGAGACCGTTCGTCTTTACTTTATCGAAGCGAAGGATGCGCTTGTAGCCGATGACCGTTGTCTATTATTTCTTATTAATTTTCTTTTTAATTTCATTCGCCTCTTTAAATAGGCTATTAGCCATGCTATCTTTAATTGCTGCCATCTGTATCATTTCGTTATGGTAGCGAATTGAGTCCTCATAAATATTTACACGAGTTCTCACATTCTCAATAACTTCTTTATTAGGGCATACAGAGAAGTTCTTTTCGATGTATCGAACATTTGGGTCGTCAGATGGAAGAACCATCTTCAGTGCCCGATACTTCAAGTCTGCCTCCTCCCAATCTTGGTGCTCTCGCCATTGGGTGAAATTGCCCCAAATAGAGAAGATAAGGGATAGAGCCAAGCCCCCGATGAAAAGAAGAACATACTTTGAAGTTGGTTCTAAGCGGTGGGTGACAACCTTCTTTTGAGGTGTGTAACCTATTGCGTGAAGTTTGTCCTGCACAACTTTTGATGTGACATTCTGCTCTTGTTTCACCTGATTAATGGTATCAAACAAGAGTTTGCTTCGCTGTTCATCTTTGCTTGCTTCTTTCTTGGTAAGGTCAACAAAGACACATATCGCCTCTCTTAATTTTGCCAATTTTCCAATAGTTTCCTCTTCTTTTGCAGATACAGAAAGGATGGCTTTTTCAAGTTTGCTTGTATCAACACTTACAGGAACAGGAGTGTTTCCTACCTCTGTATTCTTTGATGAAGCAAAAAGCTCATCGACTTTCTGCTCCAATCTCTCAACTGTGCCGTAGATGGCTTCTAACATTTCTTCTTTCATCTTTCTTATGTTGTTTGAATGGTTTGTAACTTGCATCAAAGGCTAAAGCCTCTTCTGCGTTTCTTCTTTTTCTTCTTGACTGATTCATCCTCTGGGAATGTCTCAAAGGTCTGAGCATTGGCTGGAGCAAAAAGTCCAATGGAAGAAATACCGTCCCAAGGGTCCTGGCTGCTCTCCGATATGGATGGCACCTGCTCATTCTTGCGACAGCCCTGCTCATATTGCTGAGCAGAGCTGGCTCTTGCTGATAAAAGGTTCTCCGTTCCCTCAAATCTCGCATTCAGCTTGCCAAAGCTATAGCCTCGGCTAATCTGCGTACCCTTGAAGCTATATCCATCCTTGCAAAAACGGATGCCTTGAACCTTGCTCCGCTCCTTGTCCTTATAGACTAGCTCCAAGCGAACACCTCGTTTTGCAAGTTCATTCTTGAACTTCTGCCAGCTATCTGCAACTTTTAAGGCATCTTTGACTGCATTGTGAATCTCGTATTTTGCACGCTCCGCATTGCGCAATTTGCGAGTGTTAGTCTTGCTCTTGTCAGTTCCGTAAGTCAATCCATACTTGGATTTTAGGGCCTTGGTCACTTGCTCATTACGCCTGTAATCGTGGGCGTCTGATATGAGTTTGCCCTCGTTATTGATGCGGTTATATACAATATGACAATGTGGATTGTCCGTATTGTGATGCCTTACGATAATGAATTGGGTATCGTTGATGCCCATCATCTGCATGTATTCAAGGGCAATCTTAGTCATAAACTCATCCGTCAAACGTGGCTTGTCCTCGGGCTTGAAGCTCAACGCAATGTGTCCCACAGGCTTCTTAATACTTGGATTTAGCAGCCTCTGTAACTCAAAACTTTGAGCCATCTCGGCATTCGTGTCGAGTAACACACCATCAGAGGCAAGGATTTTCGCCTCGTCCTTGCCTGTCACATAGCGGATGCAGCCACCAAAAGATGCGCCTTTCTTTAGCTTGCCTATCATGTCGTCGCCTCCTTCCTGCCTGAGTTTAACTTCGAGGCAGAGGTCGCTTGCCTGTATTCACAAAATATGGCTTTTAACTTTCTCAACAAGTCCATCACATACACATGGGTTTCGTGGAAACCTTTCTGATGCGACAGCTTGGTAAGTTGGTTGAGATTGTTCGCCATGCCAATGAGGTTCTTGGCGATGGCTACCGTCTCAGTGTTGTGTCCACTGACCACCTCGCCGTTCAAGGCGGACTCACGGATATACTCCGCCAACTTGCGGTTGGCTTTTCTCGCTCTCAGTCTCAATGCCTCGTAGCTTGGCTTCGAGAACTTCACCGTGACAGACTTCGACAGCTTGCGAACCCTGCCTGTGGGCGGTCTTCCGCCCTTTCTCTTGTCTTGTTCCTGTATGTTTGTCATTCTATATACTGATTACAGTTGGTACACTCACTTTCTGCGACCGTTGGGAGCAAAATTCCTCCGCCCTCATGGTGGAGCGAGGCGTTTTGGGGTTCCCAAAACATAACCTCGCTCCCTCTCAGAACACGTTAGTTGGAACTACTGCCTTTCAGATATCCACGTCCAAGGTCGCAGACCTTAATTCTCACAATTTGCGCCAAGCCTCGAAGTCCTCTTCATAAAGGCTTAGGTGGTGGCGCACGATGTTCTCAATGATGCCCGATACGCTCATGCGCCTCCCTCCGAGGATGCGGACGACACGATCAAGACGGTCTCGTGCATCGGAACTGACGAAGACTGGCTTGCGGTCGTCAATCCTTGGAACTTGGAGGAAGGTCTGCTGATACTCCTCTAATGTCGCCTTGCGCTGCTTGCCGCTGATGCGCTTCTGCGGATTCGGTGGCGATTGAGCCTCGTTCGTTGATGTTTCCTCTCTATAGGGAGTTGTTGCAGCAACTTTCTCTACAATTGCTCTCAACTCTGGGTTCTCTACATCATCATAGAGAGAATTACAACTACTTGGATTGGCTTTGTTGCCATACGTAGATGGTTTAACAAAATCCAAATACTCTTTTTCCATCAGCTCCTTTTGCTCAGGAGCCAAGACTGCATCTTTTGTTCTTGCCATAGCTTATGCTGTTTTATTTGTTAGTATAGTGGTCACGGTTTGCACCATTGACCGATTGTCGGGTGCAAAGTAAGTGTACTGAGTGCAGCCATGCAACTGATTGGGTGTAACGTGGCAATTTAGTTGTGGCTTGCTTATTTGCATACCGAGATAGTTGTGAGAACTTCAACGTATTTCTCAACTCACCATTGTTCATGTATTCGTTGCAGTCGTGCAAGTTTTTCTTGTTGTTTTTGGCGTTGAAGTCGGCAAACCCCGGCAACATACTGCCACAGAAATTGAAAACGCTTGTTTTTAGATTGCCGTGCCTTATCTTTGCACTCACAAACGTGGAGCACAGCATATGCGTGGAGCTTTGCGACATATAACATAGTATTAACTTAGAAAAAAGAAAAGTATGGGATTCATCGTATTCGAGGAAGAGGCATTCAACTATCTTGATGCCCAGTTGGAGAACTTCGTGAAGCGCATGGACAGAATCCGTGAGCGCAGTGAGGACAAGACCATGAACAAGTGGCTCGACACGCAGGACGTGTGTCAGACGCTCAACATCTGCCCACGGACAGTGCAGACGCTTCGGGACAACGGAACTTTGGCTTATACGCAAATCAGCCACAAGACCTACTACAAGCCGGAGGACGTGATGGCTATCGTAGCAGTAGTGGAGGACAAGAAAAAGGACATGCGCTTTCGCAAGCGCACAGGTTAGGCTGTCAATATACAACAGCCACTTAATCCAATGCAGCAAGTAAACCGAGTAACGTAAGTATCAACAATAAAACGAGACAACTATGAGCAATGAAGTAATGACAAGAAACAGCGAGTGGATGAACCACATCGTGAACCACCTCAACCGAATGGTTGACAATTTTGAACGTGCCGTGATGAACTACCGCCCCATGCTTGACGGTGAGCGCTTCATGACGGACAAGGAGCTTTGTGCCAGGCTGCAACTGAGCCGAAGAACCCTGCAGGACTACCGAAACAACGGTGTCATCCCGTATATCCAGCTTGGCGGAAAGATACTCTACCGCGAGTCCGACATTCAGAAGATTCTGATGGCTAACTATCGTGAGGCGTACAGAATGAAAGGTGTGTAGGAGAATGTCCTTGATGAGTGGGGTGAAATGAACAAGGCGACAACGTATAACTTACCGAGCGTGGTTGTTATAGGTTGTCGCCTCGTTTTATTGGCTATACCGAGTTGGTCGTGTTTGCCGGGTATCATTTGTGTTACCTGTATAAATCTAATACCATGCTAAAACACACTGCGGTGGTTCGCCCAAGTGGCTGGAGGCGCAAAGCCTCCAAGGAACGTTGCTTTATGGCAGGTCTATGCCATTGCGTTCTCTGTAAAGATACAGACCAGTTTAGTGCGGCTTGTCTGCCTGCCGATGACGGACTGCATGATGAACTCCCGAAAGGCTCTGCTCTCAATGCTGTCAATACGGAAGGCTACCGCAATGACGAGTTCAAGGCTATACACATCATAGCTGATGCGGTCGTTCTTCCTGACATGACGGCGTACACCCTGCTCTTTCAGAATGCCATCCTTGAATATAGCCTTGACAGCCTTGCGCACATAGCAGCCGAATACATTATACATGTCGGCAATCTCCTGCATGGTCATCCATACAGTATCGGTCGGCATGGATACCGTTCCGCTCTCGCTGACAGTTATAACTCCTCTGTTCATTTTCCAATAGTTTTTTCGTTCGATAATCTGTTCCTTTCTCGCTTGGCAATAAGCTTATCCATGTCATTTGAAATCTTCTGCTCCGTCACCTGCGCATAGACCTGTGTGCTTGTGATGTCTGCGTGTCCCATCATCTTGGCTATGCTGCCGATGGGAATGTCCTCGTTGAGCATCAAGACTCCGAATGTATGGCGGCTGGCGTGGAATCCCAACTTATTACTTATGCCAAGCACCATTCCAAGGGTATGCACATCAAGATAGATGTCTTTCTTCTCACCCAGTGGAAACACAGGCTTGCTGTCGTCCGTGGTATTGTAGAGCGAAAGAATCTTCTCGGCTATCGGATGGAGTGGCACGAAGAACTCCACGCCTGTCTTCTCTCTTTCCTTGCGGATGAACTTCCTACCCTCGGAGTTCTCACTGATATGGTGAGGGTACAGTTTCCTTATATCTATATAGGATAAGGAGGTGAGCGAGGCAAAAATGAAACATCTGCGTGCAAGCTCCGTTCGCTCGTCAGCCATCGGGGCAGAGAGCATCCTGATGAAGTCTGCCTTGCTGATATGGGTCATCTTCGGGGCTGCCTTCTTCTCATACCCTATCTTGGCTATGGGATTGAAGCGGATAATGCTCCTGTCCACTGCCTTATACATCAACATGTTCAGCCAGAGCAAGCAATGGTTCACGTAGCTGTCGATGCGTCCCTGGTCTCGTTTCAGGAATAGCTTGTATTCCTCCCCGAAATTCTCGTCTATGTCCTCAAAGGCGATGTCGTCCTTATCCAACGAATGAACAAAGGCTCTCAGGTTCTTCTGCCATGTTCGCTTGTGCAGAAAGGTTTGCCTAGCTTTTGCCGTTCTGTACCATTCCACGATGGTATCGCCAAAACTCAGCAAGTATTTTCCTGTCGTGTCCTTGTCCTTCAACACAGCCTTCAGCATTTCCACGGTGATGATGCCATTGGTGGTAAGAAGTGAGTTGTATTTATCCTTGACCTCAGCAAGGAAACTTGCCAATCGTCCGTTGTCCCTTGCGTTCCGTACCTCTCCCTTCTTGGCGTTCCACTCCTGTGGGGTACAGGATATGCCTGTGGAAATGGCTGCACTTTTGCCGTCAACGGTGATGCGGCAAAGTATGTTGGCTGTTCCGTCTGCCTTCACCTTCTGTCTGTTGATGTAAGGCAAAATTGAAAATGTACTTCTGCTCATAGTTGTTGTCCTTATAATATAATAATGTGGTTGAACTGTAAAAAGAAAAGTTGAAAGCCTTGTTCATAATGCGAGAATAAAGTCCTTCTCGGTTGCAGCGATGAACTTGTCCATGTCCTCAAACAGCTTCTTTTGGGTCACTCTCGCATACCGCTGCGTCATCTTCACATCCTTGTGACCGAGCATCTTGCAGATGGTCTCCATCGGCACACCTGCCTCCAGCGTAATGAGGCTGGCGAACGAGTGTCGTCCCGAATGGTAGGAATAGGTCTTGCTCGTTTCCGCCAACTTGCAGATGGTTATGAGATCGATACGAACACGATTCGTGCTCAGCAATGGGAAAAGGGTATCTCTTGCCTCGTCCTCGTATTTCGCCATCAGCTCCAACGCCTCGGGCAGGAGTTTCACCCTGGCAAGTGTTCCGGTCTTCTTGCGGTTATAGATGAGCCATTTGTCACCATCCTCCAACACCTTGACATTGGCTTTCGTGATGGAAACGGTGTCTATGAAGGCTGTTCCTGCATAGCAGGCGAAAAGAAACAGGTCACGGCTAACGGATAGTCTCGGCTTGTCTTCGGGCAGTTCCGCATCACGGATTTTTATGAAATCAGACATGCTGAGAGACTTGGGTGTCGTAACCTTTGGAGTGCCAACCCGATAATGGGCGAACAGCAGGTTCTTGCACAAGCCTCGCTCAAAGGCAATGCGGCACATCTTCTTGAAGAGCGACACATAGATGGTGATGGTTCCTGATGAAAAGCCTTTCTCGTCAAGCAAGTAATGGTGAAAGTCACTGATGAAAGGCTCGGTCAGCTGTCCGAAAGCCAAATCAGTCAACCTATACTTCTCCCCGATGAACTCAGCGAGATTCTTGCGAATCTTTCTGTAAGTCCAGACACTGCTCTTCGACATATCTATGCCCTCATGGGTGCTGAGTTCACTGATATGCTCGTCCACGAAGGAGAGAAGGGTGGTCTGTGTCTTGACGCTGCCCTGCAAAGCCTCCTTGACATCCTTAGCCTCGAAGTCCGTTCTCTTTTCCACAAGCACATCGAAAGCCTTTTGGATGGAAAGCAACAACTGCTCGATGTCCTTGTTGGTTTCCACGGCTTCCTTGCTCTTGCCCTCCAATCGGCTGGCACGAGGATTCCAAAGCGATGGAGTGCAAGACAACTTGCAGGAGAACTGCGCCATAGTCCTGTTCACCGTGATGCGTCCCATGATGGGAGCTTTTCCATTCTTGTCCATTCCGCTCTTTTTTAGGTAGAGCAACACCTTGAATTTTTCGATTTTCATAACGCTTACATTTTGAGTGTGCAAATATAATCATTTTGTAAGCGTTCCTTGATACGCAAAACATTGAGAATCAGCGCAATAAAATCCGTTGATGCACAAAGTTGCCTTTCCGCATTGTTACCTGCTTTGCATAGGTAACTGTGGCTCACGATTTAGTAACTGAACTACTTCAATATTCCTCACTCGCTTGCTTTATGCCGATTTGGCAACTTTGTGCAAATCTGCTCATTCCCAACTGTTTACGTTCCAACCTCTCTTATTCTCCTTTGGCTGCTTTAGAGCTTTATGTTAATAACGGTAAACTTCATAAATATAAATACTAACTTTAATTTTTAATGATGAAAGAGCTTTCTAAAACAGGCTATAGTCTGGCAGTTATACAGGCGATAGCGTTAAGAATGGCATTTGCATGCTGGTTGCTGTTTACGACCTTTCCAATTTTGGCGCAGGAACACTCTGTTAGTTTACATTTGAATCATGTATCCTTGCTTGAGGCCATTAATGAGATTAAACGGCAATCAAATCTGAATCTCATGTATAGTGATGAAGATGTGAAGTCAGTAACTGATATTACGGTAAACGTGGATAATGTGACACCGGAAGTTGCATTAACTGCTTGTTTAAGTGGTACTAACTTGGTTGCCCAAAAACAAAACGGAGTATTTGTTATCCATCTGAGAAAAAAGGAGAAGAAGATCAAACTTACAGGAAAAGTAATGGATAGTAAAGATGGATCTCCGTTAGCAGGAGCTACCGTTTTTATTATGAAGAATGATAAGCGCACGGTGGGGACAGCGGCTACTTTGGATGGAGATTTCTCATTGGAAGTTCCGGCAGATACAAAGGAGGTTGTTGCATCATATATAGGCTACAAGAACAAATCTGTAAAGGTCGTTGCTAATAAACCTTTACAGATCTTTTTGGAAGAAAACTCGAATAGTTTGAATGAAGTGGTCGTGAATGGTTATTCGAGTGTGAAACGTACAAGTTTTACCGGAAATGCGGTAACCGTCACAAAAGATGACTTATTGAAAGTGTCTACACGTAATATGATTGATGTATTGCAAGTGTACGATCCTTCTTTACGGATAGCGGTTAATAATGAAATGGGGTCAGATCCCAATAGTTTGCCGGAGTTTTATATCCGTGGACGTTCCGGTGTCGGAGTCATGGAATTGGATAAGGATGCAGTTTCCCAATCCGCTCTTTCAAATAATCCGAACACTCCTATTTTTATTATGGATGGTTTTGAGGTATCTGTGTCGAAAGTGTATGACTTTGACCCTAACCGTATAGAACGGATTACGATTTTAAAAGATGCGGCCGCTACTGCCATATATGGTTCACGTGCGGCAAATGGGGTGATTGTGATTGAAACGAAAGCACCGGTTCCCGGCAGATTGCGTGTGAACTATAATTTCTCTGCAGAACTCACAGCTCCGGACATATCTGACTATAATCTGATGAATGCCAGTGAGAAACTTGAGGCTGAACGTCTGGCCGGACTTTATGAAAGCGACTCGCCCAGTACAGCCCTGAACTTACAGAAAGAGTATCTGGCAAAACAGAATAATATATTAAAGGGTATTGATACCGATTGGATTGCACAGCCGTTACGAAACGGTTTTAATCACAAACACAGTCTTTATATAGAGGGAGGCGTTAATGATATCCGTTTCGGTGCTGAGATGAACTATGACATTCAGAATGGAGTAATGAAAGGTTCATATCGAAAGCGTGCGGGAGGAGGATTTTACATCGATTATCGTATTAACAATCTGCAAATCAAGAATTATGTGACATTCAACTCTGTAAAGTCGGAGAATTCTCCGTATGGGACTTTTTCTGATTATACTTCCAGGCAACCCTATGACTCATTTAAAGATGAAGAAGGTAATTACGTGGAATATCTGACTACTTGGCATACGGGAACTTCGAATCTCCGTAATCCTTTGTATGATGCTACCATGTTGAGCAGTTATGATCGTTCGTCTTATACGGACTTGACTAACAACCTAAGCCTAAATTATCATCTGGCGGATGTCTTTCAGTTGAAAGCACAGTTCTCCGTAACAAAACGTGATGATGAATCCAGGCAATTTACAGATCCGGGAAGCGGTAAATATGTCAATTATGCGGATAGTGATCCTAAAGGAGAATTATTGTCCGGCCGTTCGCAAAGTATTTATTGGAATGCTAACTTATTGGCAAATTATGTACAGACAGTAAACCGTAATCACATGAATTTTTCTTTAGGTTTGAATATACGTGAAACCAAGGATGAATCGGAGAGTGCGCTGTATCGTGGATTTCCTTCCGGTAAGCTGGACTCTCCGAATTATGCGGATGAAATCGCTACCAAGCCTTCGTTTTCGGATAATCATACCCGATTAATGGGTACATTCCTTTCTACCAACTATACGTATGATAACATTTATCTGATGGATGCCTCTTTCCGTATGGATGGTTCTTCGGAATTTGGCTCGAAAAAGAAATTCGCTCCTTTCTGGTCGTTTGGAGCCGGATTGAATATTCATAATTATCCGTTTATGAAACAGCAGACATTATTTAGCCAATTCAAGATTCGCGGTTCTTATGGTCAGATTGGTAAAGTCAATTTTCCGGCTTATGCAGCAAAGAACACTTATCAGATCTTATCGGATAAATATGGAACCGGAGCCGGTGTATTACTTTATTACATGGGGAATGAAAACTTGAAATGGGAACGTACTAACACTTTTGATATCGGTACGGATATATCATTGCTCAACGATGCGGTTTTATTCAGATTCTCTTGGTATAACAAGAAAACGGTCGATTTGATTACGGATGTTACTCTTCCTTCATCAACAGGTTTCACCGTATATCGTGATAATCTCGGAGAGGTACAGAATCGTGGTATTGAGTTGGATATCAGAGCCGATGTATTCAAAAATAGAGATTGGACAGTAACTTTGTTTGGTAACCTGGCACATAATAAGAATAAAATATTAAAGATCTCAGAATCATTAAAGGCTTATAATGATCGTGTAGACACATACTTTGCCGATTATGATAAGAATATAGGTACCATGCAGGATTCTAAGTATAGTAAACCTTTTATGAAATATACAGAGGGCGGTTCGTTGACTTCCATTTGGGGAATGCAGTCATTAGGTATTAATCCTTCGGATGGTCAAGAGACTTTTCTGAAGAAAGATGGAACAATTACTTCCGATTGGAATTCATCGGATCAGGTGATCATAGGCGATACGGAACCTACTGCACAAGGAGCTTTTGGTGTAAATCTACGTTATAAGCAATTCACTATGTATGCTACTTTCAAATACGAATGTGGCGGGCAGCTGTATAATAGCACGTTGGTAAACAAGGTCGAAAATGTGAATATTTACGAAGTCAATGCAGATAAACGGGTATTGACTGACAGATGGAAACAGCCGGGAGATGTAACTATGCTGAAATCAATAAAAGACCGTTACCAAACGACACGACCGACTTCTCGTTTCGTGCAGGATAATAATACACTCGAATTTAATTCATTTACTTTGGCCTATGAGTTTAGCAATAAGTTGCTTGCTCCTATCAATCTCAGTATGTTGCGTGTACAATTTAATATGAATAATATTGCTCGTATTTCTTCTATTCATCAAGAAAGAGGTCTCTCTTATCCTTATGCACGTACATTTACTTTCTCTTTAAATTTAGGTTTCTAAAAACAACGGATATGAAAAAATATAATTTTGCTATAATAGGTGTTACCTTGTTGCTGTCATTAAGCGCTTGTAATGATTGGCTGGATATTGATCCTTCTGATCAGGTATCAAGCGAGAAATTGTTTGAAAGTGGAGATGGATTCAGAAATGCGTTAAACGGAATTTATATTGCTATGTCGTCTTCCGAACTGTATGGGCGCGAGTTGTCTTGGGGGCTTGCCAGTGTTCTTTCTCAAACATATGCAGATAACGATATCGCCAAATCTAAAGCATATGGTAGCGCTATGGAATATGAATACGGAGAAACGGAGATCAAAGCGGTGCTGGAATCAGTTTGGTCAAAAGGATATAATGTAATTGCTAATTGCAATAAGTTGATATCAGAAGCAGAAGCAAAAGATTCGACTGCTTTTCGTGAGGGAGCACTTGAAAGGAATCTGATTATCGGGGAGGCTAAAGCATTGCGAGCCATGATGCATTTTGACATTTTACGTTTATTTGCTCCTTCGGTAGAGTCCGGTGATGAAAGCAAGCGGATTCCATACTTTACTGTATATCCATCTAAATATGAACCGAATCTTTCAACAAAGGAAATACTGAAGAAAGTAGAAGAAGATTTACTTGAGGCTCGTCAGCTGGTTGCAAAGCATGATACGATTGTCAATACGTCAACAATGGCAATGCCGGATTACCGGATGGGAGGTACGAATAAGGCTACAGGTGGTGACTTTTTTGGTCAAAGAGGAATTCGTATGAATTATGTGGCTATTAATGCGCTTTTAGCTCGTGTATATTTGTATGATAATGATTGGAACAATGCTGCTAAGTATGCCAAGCATGTAATAGATGATTTCGTAACTCGTCGAAAATGGTTTTATTTTACAGATCCTTACGATTATGCGAAAGCTACGGATAAATATAAATATGTCAAATTGTATGAAGACACATTCCTGGCTTTTTACGACCGGGAGTTATTGGAGCGTATTGATAATTTTAAATCTGCTAATAATAGTTTATTAATGACTCTGAAGAATTACGATGCTTTGTTTGAACTGGATGCGGACGACTATCGTACTTCTTTAGCGACCTCTGACGGTAAAACTGGTAAAACATCAATGAAATGGATAAATACGAATTCAACGAACCAGAGTGTCACCATTCAGTATAAGCTGATACCGATGATTCGGTTAAGTGAAATGTATTATATCTTGAGTGAGGCTAGTTCTAAGACAAGCCTGTCGGAGGCTCTCTCTTATTTGTCGGTAGTTAGAAAAGCACGTGGAGCGAAACGAGATATTTCAGGCACAGCATCGAAAGACTATTATAATGAGTTGGTAGCAGAATACAAGAAAGAATTCTTGGCGGAGGGACAGATGTTTTATTTCTTTAAACGCTGGAATATGCCTGTCACCACGGGAACACAAGTAATACAAATGGATGGCAGATATGTAATGCCGATACCGGAAAGTGAGATAATCTATTAATTTATGGAGATAAACAAAATGAAAAAGATATATTCATTATTGATAGCAACCTTCTTTTTGTTGGTTGCTTGTGAAAAGGACGAAATCCGGATATGGGATTCCGGTAACTATGTGCAGTTTGTGGAAGAGTATAAAGATTCCTTGACTTATTCTTTTTTCTTCTATGGGACACAAGAGGAAATAAAGGTACCTCTCAATATGCGATTGATAGGATTACCGTTGGCAAATGATGCTTATGTTAGTCTGAGGGTTAATAAGGAACTGACAACAGCTGAACCGGATTCGTATGAATTGGAGAATGAGATGGTTTTTCGGAAAGATGTTTTGGAAGAAACTGGGTATTTTTTGTTGAAGAAAACGGCATTGTTGGATACAAAAGAAGTCCGGCTTGTGATTGACATTGTGGAGAATGATGTTTTAAAACCCGGACAAAATATATATACTCGTAAAGTCGTTCGTTTTAGCTCTTTAATATCTCAACCTCTTTGGTGGGATGATGTTGTAACAGAAAGCTTATTAGGAAAATATACAGAAACTAAGTTCAGGCTTTTCATGGAAGTTACAGGAGTGGGAGATCTGACGGAGCTGTCAGAATCTGAAAGATGGTCTTTGGCTCGCCAGTTCAAGTACTATCTCATAAAAAAAGAAGATGAGGGAAATCCGGTGCAGGATGAAGATGGATCGTATATGTCTGTTCCGGTAGTAGGATAATTTAAAAACGATATGATTATGAAAGCAAGATATCTTATTTATTTATTGAGTGGGTTGATGACCTTTTACTCTTGTGTAGATGATAAAGGCTCTTATGACTACTTACAAACTCCCACGGTGAAGATAACTTTTAGTGAGTCTATATATGACGGGGTCATTGGAGAAGAAACGCATATTGAACCTAATCTGTCTTTTAGCGAGGGAGATGATGTCTCTAATTATGAATTTGAATGGGAGCTAAATGGTGAGGTTGTGTGTAACGAACAGATACTCTCATTTGTACCCAAAGAAGCTATTACTTATTATGTTTTGTACTCAGTCATCCATAAAGACAGTAAGATTAGAACAATGAAAAATCTGCAACTGGTAGCTAAATCTTCTTATAAAACAGGATGGGCTATTTTGTCAGATTTGAATCATAAGGCTATATTAACACAAGTTCGTGACGATAATGATGAGTATGTGGATTATTTAAATATTTATGAGAAGGTAAATGGCGAGGAACTAGGCAGTCAACCATATAAATTAGTAGAACATTATTCCGGTAAGAAAACTAATCCGGAAATTCTGGTTGTCAATCAGGATGCAAAAGGTCCATTGGAATTGGAGGGGAATTCGATGATGAAAGTTTTATATACTACACAGGAATTTACCGAAGGAGTGCCTGAAGATTTTGTTGTGACAGATGCTGCTTATCTTTATTATACAGATGTTCTGTTGACAGCTAACGGACAAATATATATTCGTTTGTTGAAGAATCCTGATAATGCGGGGTTCCATTCGGCACCTTACAGTAGTATTCCCGTGCATTATAACATGGGAATGAAAATAACACGAATGGTACAAGCCAATTTTTATAAAACACGACATGTATTGATGTATGATGAGAAGAATCATCGTTTCCTCAGTTTGAGTAGCCTTTATAGTTACTATACGGGTGCAATAGATGATGTTCCGATCAATGGATTGGAAGGTAAAAAGTTAATATATGCAGATGCTTATCTTCCAGATCCTTATACGGATTATCTTTGTGGTTATGTATTAGTGTTGCAAGATGCGGATGGAAACTATTCGGTGAAGACATTCGATTTGGAATATGATTGGCAGGGTAAGGTAATAATAAAGAATGAAACAGATTTTAGTTTCTCTGACGGTGGCGACTATTTGACAGATAAATCTAAGTTTTATTGTTCAAAGGATGCTTCAGGAAGTTATTTGTTCTTTTCAGGTGGAGCCATTAATAATGAATTGTATTATTATGAGAAAAGTACTCAGCGTGTAATACCTTATACTATTTGTAATAGTGAAATTACAGATCTTCAATTGAATTATGAAAGTATGACTTTAGGAGTTGGAATGAAGGACGGTTTTGTCGTATACGCTGTAGATGAATCGACTATTATGGGTGGTGAAGCAAAGAAACTTCACGAAGTAAATAATATTGGAGAAGTGGTAGACGTGATTTACCGTTATGGAAGTCCGTCAAAAATGTATCGTTAATAATTTATTCAAATGAAAATACGTTTATTGACTCTAGTGGGTCTTTCGTTGTTAGTTATGTTTTCTAATGAAGGGCATGCTAAGTTTCCTTGGAAAAAGAAAAAGGCAAAATCGGAACAGGTGAAGAAAGCTACTCCTTATGAGAAACTGTTTCGTGGCAAAAAGTGTGAAACAGTAAAAGGTATGATAACACTTCATAAAATGGATGACCGCGTCTATTTTGAATTACCTTTGAATTTGTTGGAAAAGGATATGTTGTTAGGCTCTACTATTAGTGAGACTACAGATAATCGTTTTGGAAGTGTTGGTGAAAAACCGTATGCTCCTTTGCATATTACATTTATAAAAACAGACTCGTTGATTAGCTTATGTGAAGTATCTGATGATTATATGTCACATGATAGCAATCTACAGCAGAGAATATCAGAAAGTACCCGACCGGCAATTCTGAAGAACTTTAATATAAAAGCATATTCACCGGACAGTACAGCTGTGGTTTTTGATATGACAGATTTTTTATTGGCAAATCGGGACAATATGAATCCCTTTTCCCCATTTTCTCCTATTATGGCAGCATACACTGTCAGCAAGGAGTTCAGAAAGGAGGATTCATCTATTATGTCAATCAAATCATTCGATGATAATTTAAGTATTCGTTCTTCTTTGACTTACAATGTTACTGTATCGAGTATGGGAGTGACATATATTAAGCAGATGCCTTTTACAGCGGTGTTGACACGTAGTATTATTTTACTGCCGGAGAAACCGATGCGTCCTCGTTATGCGGATTCTCGTATCAATATCTTTTATACTCCTAAAGTTAAATTCAGCAATGAGAGTCAACGCGTTGAGAATGTTTATTATGCATTAAGATGGCGTTTAGAGCCTGTAGATGCAGAAAAATATGAGAAAGGGGAATTGGTGGAACCTAAGAAGCCGATTATATATTATATAGACAATGCTTTCCCTAATTTTTGGAAAAAATATATTCGTCGTGGAATTTTAAGATGGAATGATGCTTTTGAGAAGATCGGTTTTAAGAATGCAATTTGTGTGAAAGACTTTCCATTAGATGACCCTGAATTTGATCCGGATAATATAAAATATAGTTGTGTGAGATATTCTCCTTCTTTTATAGCCAATGCTATGGGACCTTCTTGGAGTGATCCGCGTACGGGGGAAATTTTGAATGCATCTGTTTATTTGTACCATAATTTAGTAGGGCTGGTACGTAACTGGCGTTTTGTACAGACGGCACAGGCGGACACGGATGTTCGCCGGAAACAACTTCCTACAGATATATTGGGTGATTGTATCAGTTATGTGGTGGCTCACGAAGTAGGACATACGTTTGCTTTTATGCATAACATGGCCGCGTCTTCTTCGATTCCTGTGGATTCATTACGCTCTGCCTCTTTTACCAATAAGTATGGAACTACTTATTCAATTATGGACTATGCACGCAATAATTATGTGGCACAACCGGGAGATAAAGAAAAAGGAGTTCGTTTGACCCCTCCTGATTTGGGGATATATGATTATTTTTCAGTAAAGTGGTTATATTCTCCTATTATGTCAGCCAAATCCAGTGAGGAAGAAATTCCTATTTTGAGGCAATGGATTAGTGAGAAGTTGCCCGACCCGGCCTATCGTTATGGCAGACAACAGATTCGTACTCGTATCGACCCAAGTTCTTTTGAAGAAGATCTGGGGGACGATCCGGTGAAAGCTTCCTCTTACGGAGTCATGAATCTGAAATATATTTTGTCTCAGATGAACGAGTGGATTAAAGACGATGTAGAAGGTGACTTCCGAAAAGAAATTTATAACGAGATTATCGGTCAGTATATACGTTATATTAATAATGTATTATTTAATATTGGCGGTATTTATGTAAATGAACATTATGAAGGCGATCCGTTCCCTTCATACGTTCCTGTGACAAAGGAGAAGCAGAGGGAGTCGTTAAAATTTCTTTGGGAGCAGGCTCTTGATTGTTCATGGATAGATGAACCGGCTCTACAAAAAATATTGCCTCTTCATTCGAATTTGAGCAGTGTGATAGAGAACCTGATTATTGACTATGTGCTAAAACGTTTCCCTTCGGTGGCAATTTGTGGGGATAAGATGGAGCAGAATCCTTATACGCAGCTGGATTATATGGATGATCTATACTATTATATGTTTATGGTCCCGGATAAAAAAAATGTACTTTCGGCTTCTGAGAAAAATATGCAGCTAAAGTTCGTATCCTATTTAATGAATGGAATCAAAACAGTCAAGAAAGGAAGTGCTGCCGGAACATCAGGGAGAATGTTGACGGATGAACGAATACCTTTGCCTGAAGGTATTGTTGCTCCCACTTATTTGTATGATGGACCATTGAATCATTTCAATGATCCTAAAGAAGTTATGGGATTTGAAGATACTGTTTCTGTTACTATCCCTGTAGAGTCGATGGAACATCATTATTATTCTATGTTACGGAAGATTGAGCGGTTGGCTAAAAATCGAATGTCTGCCGGTAGTGATGAGAATCGCACTCATTATCGTCTGTTGGTTTATAAAATATCTCAATCTTTAAAATAGGTGTATGAATAGGAAAATTATATATTTCTCTTTGTTGTCTCTATTGTTGCTCTTTACTGTACAGGATGCTTGTGCACGTAAAAAAAAGGAGAAGTCGGCAAAAACGGAAATCAAAGGATATGAGAATCATTTAAAAGATTGTGTTGCTTCTGATTCGACGGGGTTAATGATCATGCACCGGACTAAAGATAAAGTTCTGGTAGAGTTTCCAGTCAGGTTATTGGAGAAAGAAATGCTTTTAGCCTCTTCGATTATTAATATCAGTGACAATGGAGAAGGAGTAGTCGGGCAGTTCACTTCTCCGGAAGTCATGTTCCGTTTTGTGAGAAATGGCAAAAAGTTGGAAGCAAGAATGATGACTAACCAACCTTTAATGCGTGAGGAAACGGGAAAAGAAGGAGTAGCATCTTCTTTGTTGAAGTCTGCTTCGGGAGGTGTCTATAAATCTTTTAAGATAGAAGCTTTTGCAAAAGACAGTTCTTCGGTTCTGGTTAACCTGGCTCCTTTATTTTTGGAACATTCGGATTACTCGAATCCTTTTTCGTCTTATGCACCTAATTCAATGTATGGAATGGTAACCCGGAAATTCAGATGTGACACTTCACGTTCTTTTTTAAAGGATATTCATAGTTATCCGGATAATATTTCGGTAACCTGTGTATTGGGATATGATGTGGATTATACTGCTTTCGGAACAATTACTATGCAACGAAATGTACCGGTGACGGTTACTGCAGCACGAATGTTGGTATTACTTCCGGAAACGCCGATGGATATCCGATATGCTAATCAAAAAGTGAATACGGCATTTCTAGTCCGTAAGCAGTATGTAGATGAGATGTCTCCTTTGAAAAGCACTCATTTAGTAAAACGTTGGCGTTTGGAGCCTTCGGACAAAGCTGCGTTTAAAAGGGGAGAAAAGGTAGAACCTAAAAAGCCGATAGTATTTTATATCGATACGTTAATGCCGGATTCTTGGAAACCTTATATCAAGGAAGGAGTAGAAGAATGGAATAAAAGTTTTGAGAAGATTGGCTATTTAAATGCTGTTCAGGCTAAAGAATGGCCGAAAGGAACAGACTTTTCTTCTTCCAACATCCGTCATTCTTCTATTTGTTATGCACCGGATTGGATGTATATGGCACAGACTTCTATGCACACAGACCCTCGTACCGGCGAAATACTGAATGCTTCAGTTTACATCCATCATAATTTTCTTTCTTTGTTATATAGCGGTCGTTGTACGCAGACTATGGCTTCTGATCCGACGGCCAGAACATTGACACTTTCGGAAAAGCAGATGGGAGAATTGTTAAAAGTCGGTATTGCACAGCAAGTAGGTCGTTGTTTGGGACTTACAGATAATATGGGGGCTTCTTATCATTACCCGGTAGACTCGCTCCGAAGTGCTGAATTTACGCGTCAGCACGGATTGACTGCTTCTGTTATGGATAACATAATGTGTAATTATATTGCCCAGCCGGAGGATGTTGAAAAGGGTGCTGTGTTAGTGCAACCGGGAATTGGTCCGTATGACTATTTCCCAATTCGTTATTTGTATGCTCCTGTTGTTGCTGATAAGCCGGAGAAGGAACTCGTTACTTTAAATAAATGGGTAGAAGATGCTTATACTGCTCATGAGTATCATTATGGGCCAAGACAGGAGTTTTATGCCCTATATGATCCGACTGCATTATATTGGGATCTCGGTGATGATCCGTTTAAAGCAGCAGATTATCAGATTCAAAATTTGAAAATTTCAATTGCAAACTTTATGAAGTGGTATGCAAAAGAGGATTATGATATAAGTCGGCGTGCAGAACTATATGCAAGTTTGATAAAGCTATTTACCAATAGAGCAATGGAATTATCATTCTGGATAGGTGGACTTTATCTGGATGAAGGAAAGGAAGGAATAAGCTTTCCGGTATCTAAGGAAATGCAACAGAAAGCATTGAATTATCTGGTGAAAATGTCGATGGATTTGGACTGGCTGACAAATGCTGAAGTTAAATCCAGTTTGGAATTACAGGATTTGATCGTAGATAAGACACGCAAATACATTTTTCAGTTATTATTCGACAGAATCCGTTATGTGGCATTATGCTCGGAGAAATCCGACGGAGAATACTCTGTAAAAAACTATATGGATGATATTCATTCTATTGTTTGGAAAGGAGTGTTGCAAAACAGAGTACTGACGAATACGGAGATGCTGTATCAAAATGCCTTTATTGATTATTTAGTAAAGAATATATCGAAAAATATGGGTGGAGGTACGGCTAAGAATGCCGGACGTCAGCAAGCTTTACGGGGAGATAGTTTTAAAATGGATATTTTTAATGAGGCTAATTCTTTCGTAATGGGTTGGCAGGCGCAGGATATAGTACCAGTGAACTCACATCAAGACGCCTCAGTTTATTGGGATATGCTATTAAAAATAAGAAATCTTTTGAGTAGCCGTATTTCATCTGCTTCTCCGGACATGAAGGAATATTATGGTTTTTTGATTTACAAAATAAATCAGATCTTAGATGATAACTGATATAAATGAAGTTGTATGCAATAAAGTGTAGGAAATAAAAGGAATAATAATCTCGATTATTAAAAAACTTTTTTATTTACGAGAAACAATATAACTTTGTAAATTGTTGAAATAACAAAACAACAATTTATTCATTTAATATACATTTTAATTATGCTACTATTATTGCAAGCAACACAAGCTGCGGACTCTGTGCAAGTGGCTGCAGATGAATTAATAAAAGAGGCGATTGCCAATGCTGACGGCTTAGATAAACTTTCGCTGATTACTCAACAACTGATAGACTTCGGTATTCGTGCCGGAGAACGTATATTGATTGCGATCCTTGTCTTTGTCGTCGGACGTTTCCTCATCTCGCTGCTCAACAAGTTTATCAGACGCCTGATGGATAAACGAAAAGTGGATGTAAGTATCAAAACTTTCGTTAAAAGTCTGGTCAATATTCTGTTGACGATTCTGTTAATCATTTCTGTCGTTGGCGCTCTAGGGGTTGAAACCACTTCGTTCGCAGCTTTATTGGCTTCTGCCGGTGTTGCTGTCGGTATGGCTTTATCCGGCAATCTGCAGAACTTTGCCGGGGGATTGGTTATTCTTTTGTTCAGACCTTATAAAGTTGGCGATTGGATAGAAACACAGCAAGGTTCAGCTGGCACGGTAAAAGAAATTCAGATATTCCATACCATCCTTACTACCGCGGACAACAAACTGATTTATATTCCCAATGGTTCATTGAGCAGTGGAATAGTGACCAACTACAGTCATCAGGAAACCCGCCGTGTAGAATGGATTATTGGTATAGATTATGGAGAAGATTATGAGAAAGTACAGAAAATCGTTTATGAGATTCTTGCTGCTGATAAACGCATCCTGAATGAGCCGGTTCCCTTTGTGGCTCTTCATGCGTTGGACGCCAGCAGTGTGAATGTAGTGGCACGTGTATGGGTAAATAGCGGAGATTACTGGGGTGTTTATTTCGATATAAATAAAGCGATTTACGAAACCTTCAATGAAAAAGGTATCAACTTCCCTTTCCCACAACTTACAGTACATCAGGGAAATTAATTATTCTACGCTGATTATTACAAAAAACGAGGGAGTCTCACATTAAGTGAAACTCCCTTATTTTTTGGAAAACTTGTCTGGTGTGATTGAATAAATTTCTTTCTTTTATTTTATGCCGAAATCTTCAGCTAGTTCATATCTATCTTCTTTGATTCCCAGTACATGATTAATTTTTCTCCTTTTCTCGAGATCTTTAAAGTAGTTTTCCACAACCTGATAGAGATCGAAGTTAGTAGTTGATCCCGCGGCTAAATCGAGTGATTCCACCATCTTTTCTACGGCTTGATGGATTTTCTCTGCGTCTATCAGATGCAGTTCGTTGCTGTGTATTAAATGTTTTTCCATGACTGCAATGTTTTTAATGTTATTACAGATATAACATTCCGCAGTCATGGAAAGTTCAATGATTGAATGTTAGATTTTGGCAAGTGCCTGATCCAAATCCGCAATCAGGTCATCAATATGTTCTGTTCCGATGGATAGGCGTACGGTGCCCGGATAAATTTCCTGTTCGGCTAGCTCCTGTGCATTGAGTTGTGAATGGGTAGTGCTCGCCGGGTGGATCACCAATGATTTCACGTCAGCCACATTGGCAAGCAGGGAGAAAATCTCCAGGCTGTCGATGAAACGGTGTGCCTCGTCTTGTCCGCCTTTTACCTCGAAAGTGAAGATAGAACCGGCGCCATTCGGGAAATAACGTTGATATAGTGCATGGTCAGGATGGTTGGATAATGACGGGTGATTCACTTTCTTCACTTTCGGGTGATTGTTTAAGAAATTCACTACCTTCAATGCATTTTCTACATGACGCTCTACACGTAAGGAAAGAGTTTCCAGACCTTGTAACAGGATAAAAGCGTTGAATGGACTGATGGTAGCTCCTGTGTCGCGCAGCAAAATGGCACGGATGCGGATTGCATAGGCAGCCGGACCGGCTGCATCGACGAAGCGTACGCCATGATAGCATGGATCGGGTTCGGTCAGTTGTGGGAATTTGCCGGAGGCTACCCAGTCGAATTTACCTGAATCTACAATGACCCCTCCCAATGAGGAACCGTGTCCGCCAATGAACTTTGTTGCGGAATGTACTACGATATCTGCTCCGTGTTCGATGGGGCGGATTAAATACGGAGTTCCGAATGTGTTGTCAATAATCAAAGGTATTTTGTGGCGGTGGGCTATTTCTGCTACTGCTTCTATATCAATGATATTTGAGTTCGGATTTCCGAGGGTTTCGATAAATACAGCTTTCGTATTTTCCTGAATAGCTTTTTCAAAGTTCGACAAATCGCTTGGATCAACGAATGTTGTTGTGATGCCATAGCTGGGCAAGGTATGAGCCAGTAGGTTGTAGCTTCCTCCGTAAATAGTTTTGGATGCTACAATATGATCGCCTGCACGAGTGATATTCTCAAAAGCATAAGTGATGGCAGCGGCACCCGAAGCGACTGCCAGCCCTGCTACTCCTCCTTCAAGGGCGGCAACGCGTTGTTCAAAGGCTCCTTGAGTGGAGTTGGTCAGACGGCCGTAGATGTTTCCTGGGTCCTGCAGACCAAAACGTGCGGCTGCATGGGCGGAGTTGTGAAATACATAAGAGGTGGTCTGGTAAATAGGTACTGCGCGGGCATCTGTTGCCGGGTCTGCTTGTTCTTGTCCTACATGAACCTGTAAAGTCTCGAAGTGTAATTTCTTTGTTGCCATAATCGTATATTTTTAAAGTTTATATTCTTTCTTTATTTTCTTGCAAAGTTATGAGATGAAGATATATCGAACAAGATATGGCTGAAATGTAGAAAATAATGCTATTTTTGTGCCGTTATATGGAATAATACAACTGCGTTATTCTTGGAAATTACCTTTTAGAAGAATATTTTTCTTATGGATACTTTTGATAAACTGGATAAAGTAGATTTGCAAATACTCCGTACTTTGCAAGAGAATGCCCGATTGACAACGAAAGAGTTGGCTGCGCGAGTGAGTCTTTCTTCAACTCCTGTTTTTGAACGTCTTAAACGGTTGGAGAATGGAGGTTATATAAAGAAGTATATTGCCGTATTGGATGCGGAAAAACTGAATCAGGGATTTGTCGTGTTCTGCAGTGTGAAGCTTAGACGCCTGAACAGGGATATAGCGGCAGAGTTTACACGGATCATACAGGATATTCCTGAAGTAACCGAATGTTATAACATATCGGGAAGTTATGATTATCTGTTGAAGATTCATGCTCCCAACATGAAATACTATCAGGAGTTTATTCTGAATGTATTGGGAACGATTGACAGCTTGGGATCACTGGAAAGTACATTTGTGATGGCGGAAGTGAAGCATCAATATGGGATACATATTTAGTCCTTTGTGTGATAGTCTGAAATTTATCTTGTATATTTGCTATGTAATATAAATCCTGTTCTCCTAACACAATGAAATGGCAACTTTGTAAATAGCTTCGCCCATATGGATTGTAACAATAGAGAGTTCTGCTGCTACAACTGTTTGTGATTTAACGTAAGTCACAAGTTATTTTTTTTATTCTATTCAATAAACTATATAAAAGAAGCCATTACAATGAATTCGAACATATATCCTCGTTCTAATGATTTTCAGACTATTTATCTGAATATGGTGATTAAGAATCCTGCTATTATCGTAGGTGATTATACAATATACAATGACTTTGTAAATGATCCAGTTCTTTTTGAGAAAAACAATGTCTTATATCATTATCCGATTAATAAAGACCGCTTGATAATAGGAAAATTCTGCTCCATAGCCTGTGGAGCTAAGTTTCTTTTCAATAGTGCAAACCACACATTGAATTCTTTATCCAATTATACGTTTCCTATCTTTTTTGAGGAATGGAATTTAGATAAGGGGGATGTTACTTCTGCCTGGGATAATAAAGGGGATATAGTAATAGGTAATGATGTATGGATTGGATATGAAGCTGTTATCATGGCAGGAGTACACATCGGGAATGGAGCAGTCATTGCGTCGCGGGCAGTGGTTACTAAAGATGTTCCTCCTTATACAATAGTAGGCGGAACGCCAGCCAGGGAGATTAGGAAACGTTTTGATGAGCAAACGATTGCCCGATTGCAAGAATTGCAATGGTGGGATTGGAGCGTCGAAAAGATCTCCGAATGTATACCTTATATTATAGGTGGAAAGATAGAAGAATTGATGAAAAGATAAACAATGCATATATGAAATTTATAATAGAACCCGGAACTTCTGCTGATATAAATGAATTGGAAAAGCTGTATGATGAACTGAATGATTATCTGGCAGGTACGATTAGTTATCCCGGGTGGATAAAAGGTATCTATTCTATTTATTTTATCCAACGGTTTTAAATCGGGAGCCTGTTTTTCTTATAACTTTGCAGCTGATTTTAGAAAAAGAAGTTTGGAATGATAAATAAGTATGAAGCACGGCTAGGTACAGAGCGTATGTTGCCGCTCGTTTTTAAAATGGCGCTTCCCGCAGTAATAGCCCAATTCGTCAATTTGCTGTATAGCATGGTCGACCGTATTTATATCGGACATATTCCGGGTATTGGTACTGATGCGTTGGCTGGGGTAGGAGTGACGACTTCTCTTGTTATACTGATTTCTTCTTTCTCGGCGATTGTAGGAGGAGGGGGCGCGCCATTGGCAGCCATGGCACTGGGACAAGGCGACCGTCTGCGTGCCGGAAAAATTTTGGGGAATGGTTTTGTCTTATTAATACTATTCACCTTGTTCACTTCGTTCATCGCATATACCTTTATGGAACCGATTTTGCTTTTTACGGGTGCTTCGGAAAATACGTTGGAATATGCGGTTGATTATCTTTCCATCTATTTATTAGGAACTGTTTTCGTTGAAATATCTACAGGATTGAATAGCTTTATTAATGCACAGGGACGGCCGGCTATTGCCATGTACTCCGTCTTGATCGGTGCCTTATTGAATATTATTCTTGATCCTATTTTCATTTTCTGGTTTGATATGGGAGTGAAAGGAGCTGCTTTGGCTACCGTATTGTCTCAAGCATGTAGTGCGGCGTGGGTATTGAGTTTTCTCTTTTCCCGTCGTGCTTCCTTACCTTTGGAAAAGCGCAATATGCGGTTGAGCCGGAAGATTGTATTCGCCATGTTAGCTTTGGGAATATCTCCATTTATAATGGCAAGTACGGAGAGCCTGGTTGGTTTTGTATTGAATAGTAGTCTGAAAAATTTTGGAGATATTTATGTCAGCGCATTAACTATCTTGCAAAGTGCGATGCAGTTTGCAAGTGTTCCGTTAACCGGTTTTGCGCTGGGATTTGTTCCGATTATCAGTTATAATTATGGTCATGGTGATAAACAACGTGTGAAAGACTGTTTTCGTATTGTGATGATAACCATGTTTTCATTTAACCTGTTATTAATGCTACTTATGATCTTGTTTCCTACGATTGTAGCATCTGCTTTTACTAGTGATGAAAAATTGATAGAAACAGTCCGCTGGACAATGCCTGTTTTCTTGGGCGGTATGACTATCTTTGGATTACAGCGAGCCTGTCAGAATATGTTTGTAGCCTTGGGACAAGCAAAAATATCTATTTTTATTGCTTTGTTACGTAAAGTGATTCTACTGATTCCATTAGCATTGATATTACCACATTATATGGGAGTAACCGGTGTATATGCAGCTGAAGCTATATCCGATGCGACAGCGGCAATTTGCTGTACTTTACTGTTCTTTTGGCAGCTCCCCAAAATTCTGGGGAAAATATAGGGGAATATTTTGCGTACAGATTAGAAACTGCCAATGTACAAAGCATTGGCAGTTTTTTTTAAGTCTGCTTCTTCCTTTCCCGGAGATTGAGCGTAAGGCTGTGTTTTCGATGGTTATTGATAGGAAGAAAGAAATAACTAGATGAAGTAAACATTTATAATAGTGGCATTTCTATTCTCGTCACCTGTTCTTCTTCGGGTACATTGGGATTGCTGTAATAATATTCAATGGATGTTCCCGAAAGTTTGTAACCGTTGGTTTTTATCCATTCCATCATTTCGTTGTACAGGACAGCCAATTCACTGTAAGTTCCTCTATGTAGACAGGAAACTATTTTTCTTTCCGGTATCGTTATGGAGCGTATATCCCCTTCACCCTGTAATTCTTTGGATGACTTTAGACCAATAATCATTCTGATATTTTGTTCCGTCAGACTTTCAAAGTTGGGATATTCAACGTAGGGGATGTCGGTAGTGACTTCACCCTGTTCCTTAAATAAAGAGTCTATTTTTACAAAATTCTTCCCGATAGCTTCCGACATTCCGTTCATATCTGTTTGTACTTCAACAGCCAAAGCGGATTGTTCCGGTTGCTTCAATAGCATGATTTCTGAAATTTTTCCCATAATACATTGTTTTTAGAGGGTTGATAATTAATTATTTCTTGATGACCGGAATATAGATGTCGGTAATTAGTTCTGTTCTAAGGGTGGAGGCAGGGCGGTTCATATACATTTCAAAGCTAAAGGTGCTTTGAGGACGATATTTACTTTTCGGGAACCACTCTTCATAAATAGTCCGGTAGAATTTATGCAATAAAGAGTAGTCACCGATATGCCTGAATATAGCATAACGACCACCAGGAACTTCCATTACTCCCGGCTGGGAATCATTTTCTTTGTTATCGATTATGACCCCGAGATAGAAGCGACATTTATCCATTGGGGTGATGGACGGATCGTCCATACTAAGGCTGACAAACTTATCATTCGACTTTTCTTCATTGTGCTGCCTCGCATAGTTGGTGAGCCTATCCCATATTAACTTGTATCGGAGTTCATCCTTATACTTTTCACCCACCTCGATACAAAATACTTTCATCGGCAGAATCGACCGGATTTCAGGAGTGATAACCGCATGCTGTTCGTCATACATCGGCTTATACTTCTCCCTATATTGAGAGGTTGACACGCCAAAATGTTTTTTGAAGGCTTTTGCCAGACTGAATTTAGTCTGATAGTTTGTCTGCTCCGAAATCTGATTTAATGTAAAGTCGGTGGATACTAACAGATGTGCTATATGTTCGAGGCGCAAACGTTGTATGTAGCTTCCGATATTTTCTCCGGCAACGGTTTGAAACACTCTTCTGAAGTGATATTTGGAAAGTCCGCTTATCGTACTAAGTATATCTGCATCTAAACTATCGAATAAATGATTATTGATGTAAACGACTATATCCTGAATCTTTTGGTGATGGATATTACTGGTTTCCAGCTTCTGTTTCCATCGGTTCAGTTTGGGGAGCCGTTCGTTGAGTATTCGTCTAAGTTCCTCCGGTGAATAAGCGGTATCTGCATATTCATTGTACTTATCGGTGTATTTTATCCAGATATTAATCATTTCCGACATCGGAATGTCGACGATATATTTTCCATCTTTCAGGCAGTAGTAGCAATATTCGTCACTTCGGGAACCGTCGGAGTTAGTACCCAGATATTTCTCTATATCAAAGCGGAGAGGCATCCCGCAACTTTGACAATACCTTTTATTTATATCTGATTCAATCATCGGTTGGGTTTTCGTTTGATGGATAGCAGTCGCTCCATATCATTAAATAAGCAAGTGTCTTTCAATTCGAACATAAGCCACTTCCCATCGTGGAAAGTAGTCGTCTCATCGTATATCTTTTGAGTCTCATTGGAGAATACTTCTCGCAGAGATTCAAATTTGGCACGCTCATCTTTACCTAAAATGACCAAGAAGCCAATCGTTTGTTCTTTGGCGTATAGGGCACACAGCGTTTTTCCGCCTTTGCGATATTTATATTCGTATATCCATTTTTTTCCTCCATGGTTCCATAGTTGTTCCATATTGTACTTTTGCTCGATAAGCTGGCAAAGTGAAGTCCATATATCATAAAGTTCCTTACCTATCAAGGCTTCCAGTGTTTCGGGAGTGGGAATCTGCAAAGTTTCTTTCATGGTATTCTGTATTTACTTTTGATTATCCATATCACAAAGGTAGGCTGATTTTCTAATAGATCGTTGTCCAATATAGGCATTTTGTGTGTAGCTGGTGAACAATCTGCCCGGAAATTAATTTATTTTGTAAAAGCGAAATATTGGCAGTATAACCTTTATCTTTGCATTAATTTAAAAACAAAGCCCCAATTAAAGAAAATGAAAACAATATTATTAGCAGTAGGTACGCTCTGCCTCATGGCAGGTTGCTCGTCAAAAGTGGCAAGTTCAAAAGGAATCGTTAGTGATGCAACCATGAATATGGTAACGATTGTTACTGATAAGAATGATACCCTTTCGTTCAGTACGATGGATGCAAATAAAGATGAAGTCAACGGTTTGCTTCTGAATGATACGCTGGAAGTGTTCTATACCGGAAAATATACACCGGGAATGCCGGCTTCTAAATTAGTTCAGTATCCGCAATCTCCGATTGTGGGAGGTGATCGGGATGAACATGGCTGTATCGGTTCTGCCGGATATGTATGGTGTGAAGTGCAAAAAGACTGTATCCGCTTGTTTGATAAAGGAATCCGCACGGAATCGGTGGACGATAGCAATGCTTCTGCCTTTATTGTGTTTAGTCCTGACTCTACGCAACTGGAACTTTTCTTTTCCAATAATCAGCCCAATGAAATATTGGACAGACGTGGCCTGCCTTCAGGAAGTTATGCATGGAACGTGGAAGATGACGATACGAAAAATGTACGGCTAATAGATGGCTTGTGGACAATCAGCCAAAGAAATAAGTTAATTTATAGCCAAAAGGCCGGAAACTGATTTTAAAAGCTCCGGCTTTCTGACGCTCTGTTTGTAGAGTAATGTTCTAGGTAATTAAATTAATAAGTGGATATCAAAGATGCTGAATATATAAACTTCCATCATAATCTTTGTATTTAGCATCTTTGTATATATCAACCAGTTTGTTACTGTAATCAAGAATGATATCTTTGGAAGTTTGTGATACATTTGTAGCCAGAATACCGCTTCCCAGAATGCCGGGATTACACAATATACTATCTTTTTTTATTGAATTCATGGTAAGCTCTACACCTATGTAATCCTTGATACCTGCCTTTTCTAGACTGGATACAATATAGTTGTCCAAAGATTCTTTATCATCTTCGGTCATGAATCCATACCATAATAAACACTTCATTCCTAATTGAGTAGCCTGTATCAGGATATCGAGATAGGTTACTCCTGAATCTCCTTTCTTGTCTATTTCGTAAGGATCGATATGGATGAAAGAGGATGCGGGAAGTGAAGGCAACAGTTCTATTGTGCCTTTCAGGGAGTCGGTATAATGTATTTCTACGGATGTACTTAATTCGATTTGTTTGGCATAAATGTCTACATTCTCCAGCGCACTCTTTTCTAAATCGAAGAATACGAACCTTTTTGCTTGCTTTCCTAATACATTCATTGCCAGGGCAGGAGAACCCAGATAATTTCCTTTTGCCATTTCTGTACTTTCCAGTTGGTAATAAATGGAATCTTTTAGAGATTTGTCATCATCTGCTTTCTCCAGGAAATGATAGATACCATATTGCTGCTCCGGGGTTTGTGTCATGGAGTAGATGGCACATGCGGAATTGGTTTCTACATATACTTGTGGGGCTTCATTTCTAAGAACTTCACAGAGTATCAGATGTTTCAGTACATCGGGTTGTTTTGCGAAATGAGTGTAAGTTGCCATGTGGGTACATCTTAATATTTATAGAACATAAAAGAACTGCAACCGCTATCCTTTTTAGGCATTCATTAATTCATGGATTTCATGAATATGCAGGTGTAAATGACTTAGATAACCTTCTATCATGTCTTGTAGCGTAACCTTTGTTCCTTCAAAATCACACCAGTAGCTATCCAGTTTTGTCTGGTCTACAGATTTTATAACCTGAATGATATGCAGGTTAAAAAACTTCCATAGTTGAATCAGGTTATTCCAATCTTCATTTTGGTAATCTTGTAATGCTATCCACAGATCATTATCCTGACGGTAATCGGGAAAGAAAAGCAAATCTTTACTGTATTGCAATCTGACCATGCGTTGGTGATTGTTTGATGCCGAATCAATCAAATGTCCGAGAATCTGTTTGATGGTACGATTTTGTTTATTACGTTTCAACGTGATCGTATCATTTTGTAGCCCGGTTAGTATTTTCTCTTCAGTTTCTATCACATGATAGATTCCTTCTGTTATTTTGGAAAAATCGACGTTTGACATACCATTCTTTTCCTTTAGGTGTTTATAGCAAAATTGCTAATGGTACAAATATAGATAAATGTGTCGATATTTATAAATTAAACGGAACTTTTCAATTCTAATTTTATCCCTCTTTCTTAAACCACCTGTAAAACCATTTACCGACCTTTTCGTAATGTCGGGTTTCGGTATCAGTATATAGCTTAGAGAAGAAAGACGTATCCAATGGCTCTCCCGACTGATTGGGATACAGCACGATAAAGCTATTGTTGGAGAAATATTTCCCGAGCTGTCTCGGTAACTTCTCAAAAGAACTGTCATACGAAAGAGTTCCTGGTCGTGCACTGATAATAACCAATAAATGATCGTAACTTACCTGTCCTGTCAATACCAGCAGGTCATTCCAGTCTTCTAAGAGAGAGAAATCGGTAAGCGTCTGTTTATGCCTTTTCTTTATCCACGCTTGTAGGCGGATGGTAGTCTTTTCATTGGCAAAGAAGTGTACGCGGCATCCAAGAGTGCTCCCCATGCGACAGAAGTGCTCCATCCAATGCGGAAAACCGGATTCATATTCGGCTTTAGGAGGGACGGCAACGACAATCCGTTTGATTGTATGGACCGGTATCAGAAATTTAGAGATAATTATTTCACAGTTTAATCCGTTCAATAAGTGTTCGGCAAGTATTCCAAAGTATGAATCTGTGATGTTTTTCTTGCGGTGCAGGCCGGTGATAATACTCGTAATCTCATTCTCCTTGACTGAATGGATAATACCGGAAGCTATATTCAAATCATACCGGGTGACCTTTTTGAGTGGTACATTTGCTTCCGTTGCTGTCATTTCGGCTTTTTCCAGATAATGTTTGCTTCGAATTCGTAGATTATCAGAGTTATTATCGTCGTTGATAACATTTAATGCCAGGAGATTGTCTTTCAATTTGGGGTCACGTATGACTAGAGAAAGATTTACCATGTCCTCGATAGTGTCCGGGTTGGCTATGGATATTAAAATCTTCTCTGTTTCTTTCGACGATTCATTTTCAGGTTGTGAATCATCCATCGCCATTTTTCTGGCTGCCCGTTCGGTAATCAGTGAACTCACTACGCAAGTAACCAGGATAAGCAAGACTGTTCCGTTCAGTACATCATCATTCAATAAACGTTCGCCGGTGGGCAGAATAATGTTGTATCCAACTAATACAGCCGCCAATGTGGCTGCCGCCTGTGCATTACTCAAACCATACATTAGATTTCGTTCAAGAACAGACATCTTATATATCTTTTGAGTGAGCCAGCAAGCAATCCATTTGCCTGTCAGCGCCATGATTATCATCACGGCGGCAACTTTTAAGGCATCCCCCTCTCCGAAAATAACACGTAAGTTGATTAACATTCCCACTCCGATAAGGAAATAAGGAATAAAAAGTGCATTACCAACGAACTCTAAATGATCCATCAATGGAGAGACGTGTGGGATGAGCCGGTTAAGTACCAATCCTGCGAGGAAAGCTCCCAAGATACCTTCCATACCAACAAGCTCCATCAACCCTGCTCCTAAAAAGACCATCGCAAGCACGAAAATAAATTGCATCACGTTGTCATTGTACCGGTGAAAGAACCAACGACCGATGCGCGGAAAGAAATAAATAATTAGTGCCCCTAGAAAGATTACTTTTACCACCAGCCAAATCCAAAACAATCCTCCGGTTTCTCCTTTGAACAGTCCGCCTATAACAGCCAGTACCAGCAGCGTGAGTGTATCTGTTACGGCCGTTCCTCCTACGGCAATACTTACGCTACGATGGCGTGATATGCCGAAGCGGGTGACGATGGGGTAGGCCACGAGCGTATGGGAAGCGTACATGCTGGCTAATAACACAGAGGTGATTACACCATATTTCAGATAAGATACATTTGCCACGAATCCAATCCCGATAGGAACGATAAAAGCCAGTAATCCGAGCACCAATGCTTTGTTTCGCGTCTCTTTGAAATCTCCCATATTCATTTCCAGACCAGCCAGGAACATGATGTAATAGAGTCCGACTTTCCCGAATAACTGAAAGCTGCTGTCTCGTGCCAGGATATTAAATCCATGTTCGCCAATAGCCAGTCCTGCCAGGATCATTCCGATAATATGAGGGATGCGCAGTTTATTCAATAATATCGGAGCAAACAATATAATTAGGAGTACAAGGAGAAATATCCATGTAGGGTCGGTGATAGGGAATGTTAAATCAAGGCCAATCCAATCCATAATTTGACGAGTTCGTGATATTTGTTCCGCAAAATAACCTAAAAAAATGCTTCTAAAAAAGCATTAGTTAATAAAATTAGTCATTTATTTTTTCTCCAGATTCATGATTGCCGGAATGAAGAATGCAAGTGTTTCTGGGACATACGTTTTTAAATATACGATGATTTTATTCGTGTGTGCGTTTTGGGGTGTATAGTGATTTTGTTCGGCTCTACTTTTAGCAATAATAGTAGTGCCAGATATGTCTACTTTTCGAATCCTAAATCATATTCCTGTATTCCTCTTGTTTTTTCTTGGGTAACTTCTTTATAACTTCCTCTACCGAGTGGCTAATCAACTCCTTTATGAGTTTATCGGGAACATCTCCTTCCAAGTAAACGGTTATCCAATGTTTCTTATCCGAAAAAGGTCCCCAAAAAATGTCTTCGTATTGTTCTATGAGCTCTTCTGATTTATCAGGATTACATTTCATATCCGCCCAGAATCTTCCGTTTTTAGGACGTAATGTAGCAAAAGTGAACATTTTATCCATAACCTTGAAAACCAAAGTATGTTCATCAAATGGCATACATTCTGTTGCTCCTTTGACTGACAGGCAATATTCTCTATAATCTTCGATATTCATGACTTCTCTCTTTTGATTCATTCAAAACACAAATATATTACTTTCTGTTTGCTTTTGAAAAACATGTTTCTATCTCAAAGTACCCGTTTCAATTTCGCCCTTATCCGGCTTAAACTTACCGGAGTTATTCCCAGATAAGAAGCAAGACACTCCAATGGTATTCTCTGTAATAGCTCCGGATTATTTTGTATCAGCTTCATATACCGTTCGGACGCGGTGGTGAATAAGAGAGAAATAAGTCTTTCCTCTGTTTGCAGGAACTCTGATTCGGCAAACTTGCGCCCCCAGTTGGCAATATGGATATCTTCCTTGAATAATTCGTGTAAGTCTTTGCGCTTTAATAGATACAACACCGAGTTTTCCATCAGTTCCATTGACTCATACCCCTGTTGATTATTTACATAGCTTTTCAATGAGACAATGGTTGACCCTTCTTTCCCAATCCAGAACGTTACCTCTTTTCCGTCTACGGGAATGTAAGCTCTGGCAATCCCTTTCTCGATGAAAAAGATATTCGTTTCAGTCTTGCCAGCCTCCAATATATGATAACCTTTGGGATATGTGACTTTTGACAGATGTTTGACCACCTTATCTGCTGAAGCCTCCGGCATCCGATATATCCTGTTTATAATCTCGTGTATATCCATATCGCATTGAATCATTCGGGCGCAAAGTTACTACAAAAAAGTGAAATGCGGAAAGATATAGTGATAGAATTGAGTTACAAGGGTTTTAGTTGAAGTGGCGATAATTCGTGAAGCCATTACAATCCCTGCCGAAGCCAAATCTTGACGCCGCAACGTTACTTGTTCGTAACCATGCCCGAAAATGCGACAAACGGGCACGAATGGCGAAACAAGGCACTATGTTATAGTGAGTTACTCACAACTCACGCGAAAAATCCGGTTACGGAAAAAGATTGCTCCGTTCCTCCCCGTTTTGCGTACCGATACCGGACTCTTCACCAACTAATTTTGAAACCAAAAAAAATTAAGGACGATGAAGAGTACATTTTCAGTAATCTACTACCTCAAACGTCAGGTAGTGAAGAAAGACGGGACAGTTCCCGTCATGGGACGCATCACGGTGGACGGCAGCCAGACGCAGTTCAGTTGCAAGCTGACCGTCGATCCGAAACTGTGGGACACCAAAGGGGGACGTGTCACGGGCAGAAGCACGGCGGCTCTCGAAGCGAACCGTATGCTTGACAAAATGCGGGTACGCATCAACAGACACTATCAGGAAATCATGGAGCGTGACAACTTCGTCACGGCGGAAAAGGTGAAAAATGCCTTTCTCGGACTGGAACACCGCTACCACACGCTGATGCAGGTGTTCCGCCAGCACAACGAGGACTATGAGAAACAGGTGGAGGCAGGCATGAAAGCCAAAGGTACACTGGAAAAGTACCGTATCGTTTACAAGCACCTGCAAGAGTTCCTTGACATCCGCTACCATGTGAAGGACATCGCCCTGAAAGAGCTTACCCCGGCTTTCATCTCCGACTTCGAGATGTTCCTTCGCACGGACAAGCACTGCTGCACCAATACCGTGTGGCTGTACGTCTGCCCGTTACGGACGATGGTGTTCATCGCCATCAACAACGAGTGGCTGACACGCGACCCGTTCCGCGAGTATGAAATCAAGAAGGAGGAAACGACACGCAGTTTCCTGACCAAAGAGGAAATACGCCTGCTGATGGACGGGAAACTGAAAAACGCCAAACAGGAACTGTACCGCGACCTCTACCTGTTCTGCGCGTTCACCGGGCTGTCGTTCTCGGATATGCGCAACCTCACGGAAGAGAATATCCGCACCTACTTCGACGAACACGAGTGGATAAACATCAACCGCCAGAAAACGGGCGTGGTGTCCAACATCCGCCTGCTTGACATCGCCAACCGCATAATCGGCAAATACCGTGGGCTGTGCGAGAACGGCAAGATATTCCCCGTTCCGCATTATAACACGTGCCTTGCCGGTATCCGTGCCGTCGCCAAGCGTTGCGGCATCACCAAGCATATCACGTGGCATCAGAGCCGCCACACGGCAGCCACGACGATATTCCTCTCCAACGGTGTTCCCATCGAAACCGTCAGCTCCATGCTCGGACACAAGAGCATAAAGACGACGCAGATTTACGCAAAGATAACCAAAGAGAAGCTCAATCAGGACATGGAGAACCTTGCCGCAAGATTGAACGGCGTCGAGGAATTTGCAGGTTGCACCATCTAAAAAGAAAAGCCATGAAACGTGACACAATCATCATCGAGGACAAGGCAGTCAGCGTAACCGGTAACGACGTGTGGATGACCGCCACAGAAATAGCCGGATTGTTCCATACGACCGTCCCGGCAGTGAACGCCGCCATCAGAGCCGTCCGCAAGTCGGACGTGCTGAACGACTACGAGGTGTGCCGCTACATGCAGCTTGAAAACGGGCTGTACGCGGACGTGTACGCGCTTGAAATCATCATCCCGGTCGCTTTCCGGCTGAACACCTACAACACCCACCTGTTCCGCACATGGCTGGTGGGAAAGGCACTCTCACAAAAGAAACGGCAGACATACGTGATGTTCATACAGAACGGAAAAGCCGGGTATTGCTGATTGCACATACCCCATAAGACAAGTAAACGGGTAGCACCACAAAAGGTGTCACCCGTTTACTTTTTCATGAAACCGCCTCACTCCAGCGGCTTGCGGTAGTTCGCTTCCAGCACCTCACGCAGCCCTGTTTCCGGGTAAAGCACCTTCCCTCCCAAAAGTATGAAGGGCAACACGCGGTTGTTGCGGTATTCCTGCAAGGTGCGCCGGCTCACGCGGAGCAGTTCCGACACCTCGCCGTCCGTCAGGTAACGCTCCCCGTCCAGCGGAGGACGGTAACTTTCCAGAAAGGCGGACAGCCATTTCGAACCTTTGCGCATATCCTGCATCACAGAGGCTATCGGCTCGTCTTCCATCGTAAAAACATCGTTGTTCTCGTTCATCATAACTTCGGATTCAGTGGGTGAATAAATCAAATCATCTGCCATGCGGATAGAGCGTGCCGACAAGCGGTATCAGCCGCTTCACCTCCTCCGGCTTGTAATAGAACCTGCGGTTTATCTGCGAGTAGCCGATAAGCCGCCTGTCACGCAGCGTCTGCAACGTGCGTGGGCTTATTCTCAACTGCCCGCAGACCTCCTCGCCCGTGAGCCATCTTTCCATGCGCCCCGTGTCGCTTTTGCGCCTCAGGGCGGCGACCTTCTCCGAGAGTGCGCCGAATGCCGCCACCATCATCTCGAAAGTCTTTTTCTCGATAGATACTATTTCCATATTCATGCAATTATCGGTTTGCCCGCAAAGGTAACGGTACGGTTCCGAACATGTGCCGTTTTCCGCTGAAAGGCTGCCTGTTGCGCCGTTTGACCGGGTTACGGAGCCATCTTCCGTAAAAATCTTACGTGAGTCACGTAGTGAGTTGTTAAAGCCCCTTTTGTTTATTGCCGATTTTTGCCGCAGAAACATAGAGCAAGCCGAGTGCAGAGCGTCAAGCTTGCTTGAACGATATGCCGAGGAGCAGCTTATGTTCATGAAAATAAACAAAAAGAAAGGACTGAATATGAAAGTGATAACGATGGAAAGTTCCGTCTTCCGGTCATTGACGGAACAGATAGCAGAGATTGCGGCACACGTCCGTGCCGTCTCCGGCGACAAGAAAGCGGCATCGCCCGACAGGTTGCTCACCACACGCGAAGCGGCGCACCTGCTTAACGTAAGTACCCGCACCCTCCAGCGTATGCGCAGCGAGCAACGCATCGGCTATGTCGTGCTTCGCGGCAAATGCCGCTACCGACAGTCTGAAATAGACCGCCTGCTTGATGAGTGTACCGTCAACGAGGACGCCGCGACACCGCAGGAGCTGAAACGCAACCACACGCTGCGCACTGGAGGCAGCCCCAAAGGAAGGAGGACATAGGTCATGGAACTGCTCACACGAAACAACTTCGAGGGCTGGATGCAGAAGCTGATGGAACGGCTCGACCGTCAGGACGAACTGCTGCTGGCGATGAAGGTGGAGGAACGACAGCCCTCCATCACGGAAAGCATCCGCCTTTTCGACAATCAGGACTTGTGTATGCTGCTCCAGATAAGCAAGCGCACCCTGCAACGCTACCGCAGTGTCGGCGCATTGCCCTACAAGACACTGGGCAAGAAAACCTATTACAGCGAGGAAGACGTGCTGACATTCCTTTCCAACCATATCAAGGACTTCAAAAAGGAAGATATAGCCTTCTACAAGGCGCGTATCCATAATTTCTTTCATAAATAACCCATTAAAACATTTTTCAGATGGCAAAGAAAAAAGACGAAAAGGACGTGCTGGTAGTCCGTGACGAAAAGACGGGCGAGATCAGCGTGGTAGCCGGGCTGAACGCGGACGGCACACCCAAGCGCACCCCCGCGAAAGCGGAGAACGCGCAGAGTTTCCTGCAATTCGACAGACATGGCGACGTGCTGGACAACTTCTTCAAGAACTTCTTCCGACAGTGCAAGGAACCCAGCCGCTTCGGTTTCTACCGCATCGCGGCGGACCAAGTGGATTCCATGCTGGGCGTGATGAAAGACCTGCTCCAGCATCCGTACCAGAACAAACAAATCCTCGCACCGCACAAAATCGACACCTTCCCCTATCAACAGCAGGTGATGGAAGAGCAAGCTGCGCAACAGACAGAGAAACAAGAACCTCAAAAACAGGAGAACATGAAACAACAGAAAGAACAGCAACAGGACACTTCCGAACAGACGCAGGGGAAACGGGGCTACCGGCCCATCGACGAGGGTAAAATCAACTGGCAGGAACTGGAGGACAGATGGGGCGTGAAGCGCGACGACCTTGAAAAGTCCGGCGACCTTACGAAAATGCTCCACTACGGCAAGTCCGACTTGGTGAAGGTCAAGCCCACCTTCGGTGGTGAATCATTCGAGCTGGACGCCCGCCTTTCCTTCAAGAAGGACGGCGAGGGGAATGTCAGCCTCGTGCCGCACTTCATCCGCAAGGAGCAGAAACTGGACGAGTACAAAGAACACAAATTCTCCGACGACGACCGGAAGAACCTGTGCGAGACGGGCAACCTCGGCAGGGTCGTGGACATCGTGGACAAGGAAACGAGCGAGATCATCCCCTCCTACATCAGCATCGACCGCAAGACGAATGAAATCACGGACATTCCGGCGAGCAAGGTGCGCATCCCGGAGCGCATCGGCAAGACGGAAATCACCGCGCAGGAGCGGGACATGCTCCGCGCCGGACTGCCCGTGCGCGACAAGCTCATCGAGCGCAACGACGGCAGGAAGTTCGTCACCACCCTGCAAGTGAACGTGGAGCAGCGCGGCGTGGAGTTCGTGCCGGGAACCGGCAAGTCGCCCCGTACCGCACAGACACAGGAAGCCAAAGGCGACACCTCTAAAAGTCAGGCGCAGGGCGGGGAAAATGCCGACCGGACCAAGAAGGAGCAACGCCGCAACACGTGGACGAACGAGGACGGCAGCATCCGCCCCATCAGCAAATGGAGCGACGTGAACTTCACCGACCAGCAGAAAGCCGACTACGTGGCGGGCAAAGCCGTGAAACTGGAGAACGTGACCGACAAGCAGGGCTTCCATGCCACGATGTATATCAAGTTCAACCCGGAGAAGGGTCGCCCGTACCGCTACGAAACAAATCCCGACATCGGGCAGCAGGTCGCCCCGTCCAACGAGAGCCGCACGCAGGTGGCGGTGAACAACGAGGGCAAGACCAACGAGGCGACAAAGAACCTGAAAGAGCCTTTGCAGAAAGGTCAGACAGCCCCGAAGACCGCCCGCCAGCAACAGCAGCAGGACAAACCGAAGAAAAACAACAAAGGCATGAAAATGTAATCCCGTGTCCACCACTGAATCCAAAATAAAATCCAAAGTATCAACAACAAAAGCAAGAAAACATGAAGACAATCATTGCAGAAAAGCCCTCCGTGGCACGTGAAATCGCCCGCATCGTGGGCGCGACAAAAAGAGAGGAAGGATATTTCGAAGGAGGCGGCTATGCCGTGACATGGGCATTCGGACACCTCGTCCAGCTTGCCATGCCCGACGGCTACGGCGTGCGCGGCTTTGTCCGTGACAACCTCCCGATTATCCCCGACACCTTCACGCTCGTCCCCCGTCAGGTCAGGACAGAGAAGGGCTACAAGCCCGACAGCGGCGTGGTGTCGCAGATAAAAGTCATCAAAAGACTGTTCGATGCAAGCGAACAAATCATCGTGGCGACCGATGCCGGACGCGAGGGAGAGCTTATCTTCCGCTACCTCTACCACTACACGGGCAGCACCACTCCTTTCGTGCGCCTGTGGATCAGCTCTCTCACCGACAAGGCTATCCGCGAGGGACTGCGGAAACTCGAAGACGGCAGCAAGTATGACAACCTATACCTCACCGCCAAAGCGCGGAGCGAATCCGACTGGCTCGTGGGCATCAACGGCACGCAGGCACTCTCCATCGCCGCCGGACACGGCACGTATTCCGTCGGACGGGTGCAGACACCCACGCTGGCGATGGTGTGTGAACGCTACTGGGAGAACCGCCGTTTCACGCCCGAAGCCTTCTGGCAGCTCCATATCGCAACGGACGGTTGCGACGGCGAGATCGTGAAATTCTCATCCTCCGAGAAATGGAAGGAGAAAGAGTCGGCGATGGAACTATATAACAAGGTAAAGGAGGCAGGCTGCGCAACAGTAACGAAAGCCGAACGCAAGGAGAAGACGGAGGACACTCCGTTGCTGTACGACCTGACCACCCTCCAGAAGGAAGCCAACACCAAGCACGGTTTCACGGCGGAACAGACGCTTGAAACTGCGCAAAAACTCTACGAGAAGAAACTGATAACCTATCCGAGAACGGGTAGCCGCTACATCCCCGAAGACGTGTACGCCGAAATCCCCAAGCTGCTCGCCTTCATCGGCACGCAGCCAGAATGGAAAGACAAGGTGCGGGCGAAAGCTACACCGACACGCCGCAGCGTGGACGACGGAAAGGTGACGGACCACCATGCCCTGCTCGTCACGGGCGAGAAGCCGCTCTTCCTCTCCAAAGAGGACGGCATCCTCTACCACATGATTGCCGGACGCATGGTCGAGGCATTCTCCGAAAAATGTGTCAAAGACGTGACCATTATCACGACGGAATGTGCCGGAGTGGAGTTCACCGTGAAAGGTAGCGTTGTCAAACAAGCCGGATGGCGTGCCGTCTATGGCGAGGAGAAGGAAGATGTGATATTGCCTGATTTGCATGAAGGCGATTATCTGACGATTAAGGGCGTATCCGTCACAGAAGGAAGAACCAAGCCCAAACCGCTGCATACCGAAGCCACCCTGCTTTCAGCGATGGAAACGGCTGGCAAGGAAATTGAGGACGACGCGCTGCGTCAGGCAATGAAGGACTGCGGCATCGGCACTCCCGCCACACGCGCCTCCATCATCGAAACGCTCTTCAAGCGCGGTTACATGGAACGTTGCAAGAAATCGCTTGTGCCTACCGAAAAAGGTCTTGCCCTCAACTCCGTCGTCAAGACGATGCGCATAGCCGACGTAGCCATGACGGGCGAATGGGAACGGGAGCTTGCCCGCATCGAGCGCGGCGAGGTGTCCGCCGACGCTTTCCACAGGGAGATAGAGGCGTACACACGGGAAATCACTTCCGAACTGCTCTCGTGCGACAAGCTCTTCGGCAGCCGTGATTCCGGCTGTGCCTGTCCCAAGTGTGGCACGGGCAGGATGCGGTTCTACGGGAAGGTCGTCAGATGCGACAACGCCGAGTGCGGTCTGCCCGTGTTCCGGCTGAAAGCGGGACGCACCCTGTCCGACGACGAAATCAAAGACCTGCTCACCGAAGGACATACCAAGTTGCTCAAAGGCTTCAAGAGCAAACAAGGCAAGAGTTTCGATGCCGTCGTAGCCTTTGACGGGGAATATAACATGACTTTCGTGTTCCCGGAGGCTAAAAAGGGCAAGAAATTTTCAGGACGGAAGAAATAGTATTAACTTTGCCACTTGTTCAGAGTAATGAATTGTTCTTCGATACCGGATTACACTCATACTTTGGATTTAGTGGTGGCACTCGGAGGGATACCGAGTGCCTTTTTCTTCCTTTTTCCAACCGATTATCCCGTTAATTATCAATCCGCTAAATCCAAAGTAATGAACAACAAGAAGAAAAACGAGGGTCAGACCGACTTTTCCTATTACGGTCTGTACCTGCTGGACTATCTCCGCACGAACAAGTTTGAACAGGCTGACGACACCGCTTTCATACGGGAACGGGCCGACCGTGCCGCCGAAACGTATGAGAGGGCACGGCTTGAAGGCTATCCCGCCGATGGTGCGCAGGAACTGGCGATGGACACGCTGCTGCGCGGGCTGCATTATTCCCGTTACGCCATCCTCCGCGAAGTCGTGGAAAACGAGTTTGCCGATGAAGTGCCGGAAGAGAAGCGTGAAGCCTTTGTCCTGAAACTGCTGCCGCTTGTCGGCAACGTGTTCTCCGTCTATGACCTCTCGGATGACAATTTCGCCCTGTCTTCCGATTACGACCTGCTCTACACGGAGCTGACGGGGGCAACCGTCCTTTATATCGGGGAATATGGCGTTTAACCGCAAACAGAAACTGCGGGACAACATCGAGGCGATACGGACGGCATTCATCCTTGACAGGGAAAACAGGACAGCGACAACCGAAGAGCGTGCCATACTTCAAAGG